>JGI11970J13683_101744_pt1 | contig 7205 bp, 9 predicted proteins | sample ElkSlonscriptome_15_FD_13683 | JGI IMG/M metagenome (IMG submission 13683) | reverse complement strand
CTTTGGGGCGGTTTAGGGGATGACACTCTCACGGGAGACGATTTCTCTGGGGGACAGGGTAGCGATACGTTTGTGCTTGCCCTTGGCGAAGGAACTGATACAATAATAGATTTTCATCTGGGTGAAGATTTTTTGGGGTTGGCAGTACGAAACAATTCAAGACCTTGGTAGCGGACTCAATTACAACAAAAAAGGACTTCAAAGACTACTTAAGCGCATTATACAAGGTGATGTTGGACGCTTAGTATTGACCCACAAAGACAGACTTCTTAGGTTTGGCTCAGAGCTAGTATTTGCAATGTGTGAAGAGTTTAGAACTGAGGTTGTAATCATCAATAAGTCATCAAAAGAATTGAGTTTTGAGCAGGAGTTAGCAACGGACATGATCGAGCTGATTACAGTTTTTTCAGCTCGTCTATACGGATCTAGAAGCAAGAAAAACAAAAAACTTATTGACGGCATGACTCAAGTCGTAAAGGATGTTCAGTAATGCTTTTAGGATTCAAGACAGAATTAAGACTGAACAACAAGCAGCGAACCGCATTAGCTAAACATTGTGGTGTTTCTCGCCATGCGTGGAATTGGGGTCTAGGTTTAACCAAGCAAATACTTGATCACAATCGGGACAATCCAGAGGATAAAATCAAGTTCCCCACTGGGATTGACCTGCACTCATTGCTAGTAGCGCTGGTTAAACCCATCTGCCCTTGGTACTATGAGGTGAGTAAATGCGCTCCCCAGTATGCGCTAAGGCAGTTAGCCCAAGCCTGGAAACGGGCATTTAAAAAGACGAGTAAACCACCTCGGTTTAAGCGTAAAGGAAAGCATGACAGCTTCACTCTAGACGGGTCAATTCAGCTTGACCATTTCAAGATTAGAGTTCCTAAAATTGGTTGGCTGAGGACGTATGAGCGATTGCCCGTTCGATTTCAGCCCAAGTCTGTAATTATTTCCAGGACGGCTGACCGATGGTTTATCAGTTTTAAGTTGGACTTTGAGCCAGTCAACCGCCCCAAACCTCACTTTGTAGTGGGAGTAGACTTAGGAATCAAAGCATTAGCCGTCTTGTCTACAGGCATCGCGGTAGAAGGGGCAAAAAGCTATCGTAAGTACTCCAAAAAGCTCTCTCGTATGCAATGGCTAAACCGTCATAAACAGATTGGTTCCGCTAACTGGAAAAAAGCCCAAGTTAAAATAGCCCGTTTACATCGGAAAATAGCCAACATCAGGAAAGACACATTGCACAAGCTCACCTCCTATTTAGCCCAAAACCACAGCAGGATAGGAGTGGAGAATCTTAATGTGTCCGGAATGATGGCTAATCACAAATTAGCTAAAGCCATTCAAGATATGGGCTTTCATGAGTTTAAACGCCAATTAGAGTACAAATGTCAATTGTACGGGTCAACCTTGGTTGAGGTAGATCGATGGTATCCTTCAACCAAAACTTGCTCCCGGTGTCACACAGTTAAAGACGAAATGCCCCTATCTGAGCGGGTTTTCCGGTGTGACAACTGCGGATTTGAGTGTGACAGAGACTTAAACGCATCGCTCAATTTAGACAGGTTCCGCCAGTTAGGTGGTTTTAGCCTGTGGACTGGTTGAGTGCCGTCACCGCCAGAGTGAAGCAGGAAGTAAGCAGCTTTCGTTAGGTCTGACTAAGGTTGACCAGCTTTGAGTAGGTCTTATGTAACGGAATATCCTAATGTATCGCCGTAGTACTATAACGAGGAACCACTTTGGCAAGGTTTACGTCGGCAGAGTGTAAAACTCTCACGCTAACTCTCTTAAGATTAAATCGGAAAACCAAAACAACACAACAATGAACTCAACCTATCGCATACTGACCATTTTTGGATTAATAACTGTCCTGACGGGATTCTCCGAAGCGGTTCACGCCCAACAGCCAATCAGGGTTGTGCAAGAAGCCTCGTCAGAGGAGTTAACAGCCGTGGAACTGTATAACCGAGGCGTCGATAAATTGGAACAGGGTGATTATGCTGGTGCGATTTCTGACTTCGGGGATGCATTACAACTGGAGCCCGAAGATGCGGATACCTATTATAATCGCGGCTACGCTTATCATAGTCTGGGTAATTACGATGCTGCGATTTATGACTATACCCAAGCGATTAAATTAAATCCCGATTTCAGTCAAGCCCATAGTAACCGAGGCTATACCCATTTTGTGCGCCGGGATTATCAAAAAGCGATCGCGGATTTCACTAAGGCGATCGAAATTAACCCGGAAAATGACACGGCGTATATTAGTCGCGGCAATGTTTACGACGAGTTAGGCAATTCTGAAGCGGCTCTCGATGATTATGCCAAAGCGCTGGAAATCAACCCCGACAATGCTCGCCTTTATTATAATCGGGGACTAACCCGCAATCGCTTGGAACAATATGAAGACGCGATCGCTGATTATACTAAATCAATCGAACTGCAACCCACCTTTGCTGAAGCGTATTACAATCGGGGGCTGACTCAATTCCAATTGGAGAACATTGAAGCAGCGACGGCTGATTTGCAGAAAGCGGCTGAACTTTTCAAAGAACAAGGCAGATTAGACAGTCATCAAAGTGTTGTGAATGCGTTACAAGCGATGCAAGGGGAAGCAAACCCCTGACCCTACTGATTTTAGCTTTTTAGGCTAAATCGAACTAATGTTTCGCGTAATCCTTAATCAGATTTCACTTCATTGTTAGTCCAAAATCGCTGGATTAACAGGGGTGTTCCCGATTTAGGGAATCGCCGCAATTAGCTAACGCTCGATACAGAGACAGCGACGAACATTAATCCACTAACTAAAACTAGAGCCGCAATTCCCAGGAATACATAGGTGCGTTGCTCGGTTTTGGTTGGTGGTTCTGCTTGGTAGACTTTCGGTTCACGGGCAAAGTTATTTAAACGTCCGCCTTCTTCTGTGGTATATGGCATGGATGATAACCTTTTTTACTCAACTTATAGAATTGTAACAAACTCTCAGTATGAATACTCTCTTGTTTGGATAAGAAATTGTTATAGTCGCTAAAAAGCGGTTCTAACCCTCTAATAACCGTTGCACCGAAACCCGAACATCAAGAAATGCCAAGGGCTGAATTTCTCCCGTCGTCAGGGTTAATTGGCGGGTATAGTCACCATCGACAGGTTCACGGAACACTTTCAGGTGTCGGTTTTTTAAGTTGACAACCCAATAGTCCTCAATTCCGGCAGCGGCGTAAGCCCTGCGCTTGATTTGCAAGTCTTTGGCAAGGCTAGTGTTGGCAAACTCAATCAGCAAAAAGACATCTTCAGCGTAGGGATGGCGCTGGCGGTAGATTCGTCCCAGAGGTCTGACGATCGCCAGATCAGGCTCAGGTTCAGAGTTGTTCGGTAGAGTAATAGGACGACCTTCCCGGACTTTAGCGCGATCGCCTAAAAGTTGGCTAAGATAAGTCCCACTTTCATCTCCCAGGTAAGCATGTTCTGGACCCTCCGGGGGCATTTCAATAATTTCTCCGTTTAACAGTTCGACATGACGATTGTCTAAAAGACCCACTTCAATCATGCGGTGGTAGTCATCTAGCGTCCATTTGGCGGTAGTTACGGTCATCAAATTATCCTCCAGATTTTGGGGATTTGATTAATTTTGACGAAGTAATCCTCAAACCCTAACAAAGAACAAAGAACAAAGAACAAAGGACAAATGACAAATGACAAATGACAATCTTAACTAATTGTCCCCGTCAACGGTGAACTCGCACTGGCATAACTTTTAATCGGAATCCGTCCCGCCAGAAATGCCAAACGCCCTGCTTCAGTCGCCATCCCCATCGCTTTCCCCATCGCCACCGGATTTTTGGCTAGCGCGATCGCACTATTCACTAGTATTGCATCTGCCCCCATCTCCATGGCTTGCGCCGCTTCACTAGGCGATCCAATTCCCGCATCTACGACCACAGGAATTCCCGCTTCTTCGATAATAATTTGAATATTTGCCGCCGTTTTAATCCCCTGTCCTGAACCAATCGGCGAACCCAAGGGCATTACTGTGACACACCCCACCTCTTCCAATCGTTTAGCTAACATGGGGTCAGCATTAATATACGGCAGTACCGCAAACCCCTCTTTCACCAGTTTCTCAGCGGCTTCCAAAGTGCCAATCGGGTCAGGTAATAAATATTTCGCGTCGGGAATCACTTCTAACTTGACAAAATTATTATCCTCTTGCCCCAACAACTTTGCCATTTCCCGTCCTAACCGCGCCACCCGCACCGCTTCCTCTGCGGTTTTACAGCCGGCGGTATTGGGTAACATCCAGATTTTTGTCCAATCCAGCGCTTCTGCTAATCCTTCATGACCCGGGGCTTTGGTTTGCACCCGCCGCACAGCTACGGTAACAATCTGACTCCCACTCGCCGCAATACCCTGTTGCATTTGTTCAATGGTGCTGTATTTCCCTGTACCCGTCATCAGGCGGGAGTGAAATGTTCGACCTGCAATGATTAACGGGTCAGATGTCGCTGGTTCTGTAACCGAGGTGGTTTGGGGAAATACGGACGTAATTGGAGAACTGATCATTAAATTTGAGGAGGATTGATGATAAAAGCGATCGTATCGAAAATAGTCTAATAGCGGATCAACAGTTTGCGTTTCCATCCAGTCTGCCAATAGCTGGGCGGTTATTGGGGCGAGGAGAATGCCATTGCGATAATGTCCTGTCGCTAGGGTTAGGTTTTCACAAGGGCTAACGCCCAGGATCGGACACTCATCTGGGGTGGCGGGTCGAAATCCCCACCAGCATTCCCGAATAGACCAATCCTGTAGGGATGGATATAACCGTATTGCCCGTGATAGTAAGGTGTGAATTCCTGCTGGCGTATTATCCGATTGCCATCCCACGTCCTCACTGGTTGCACCAATCAATAATCGCCCATCCCGACGTGGAACTAAGTAGGTATCGGGTCCATACAGCACCCGTTGCAGGGGTAAGGGCTGATGGGGATTGGCTGGTATTTGTACCGACAGCATCTGACCCTTTTTCGGATAAACGGGTAGAGGTAGCAGTTGGTTAGACCAAGCCCCCGTTGCTAAGACATAATGGTCAGCCTGAAATTCACCAACCGAGGTTCTGACGCTACAAACGCGACGATTTTGCTGCTCAATTGCTTCAACGGTTACGCCTTCGCGCAGGTCAATCCCTGATTCTTGAGCGGCTAATCGCAGGGCTTGTGCCAAGGCGCGGTTATCGACTTGCCCATCTTCGGGATACCACCAACCGCCAATCACATCTGCCCCTAAACCGGGTTGATATAGATGAATTGCCTGTTTATCTAACCAATTCCCGACCTCAGGCTCAGAGGCGGAAACATTCTCATAGACGGGGGCGAGAATGCCGCAGGGCAAATATCCTGTCGCCACACCCGTAAGCTGTTCCAGTTTAGTACACCATTGGGAATAGAGCGATCGCGATCGCCCACATAACTCCCGCATCGGACTTTCGGGAATGGCTTCTGCATTAGGAGCTAACATACCAGCGGCGGCTAGAGTCGCTGCTTGTTCAAAGTCGCGGGTTAATACGGTGACTGTCGCTCCCCGCCACTTTAACTCTAGGGCGAGTGCCAAACCAATCACGCCACCACCAACAATTAAAATATCACTGGAAAAGTTCATTAGATAAAACGTTAGACGCGCCCTAGCCAGTCCGTACAGATTTGGTCAATCACGTTACCAGAGAGCCGTAATCGGTTCGGACTCCTCTGTCGCTTCACCCGCGCCTGTATCCGCTTGACCCACTGTGGTTTGAGGGGCTTGAGCTGTACCCTGATTATTTTGGGCTTGATTAATCGTCGCCGGAGCCTGAGCCGTTGGCTGAGTTCCCGTTGCTGCTTGAGGTTGTTGTGTTGCCCCTTGGTCGGTTGCCGTGTCTGGAACCGACTCGATAATTTGGTTAGCTGTGCGGTTTTCGCCCCCAAAGAGTTCTCCCAAAAACGGAAAGGATACTCCTTGCCAACCTAAAGCTGCTCCGACTACAACGGCAGCAATGACCACTAATCCAATTAATTTATTCATCGTAAACCTCGTGAGACTCCGGCTTTGTGCGAAGCAACCCGGAGAGGAATAGAGGTCAAACCACGCCGCTCGATGCGGCAAGGTTTGACAATCCAACTGTTGATACCAGTCCGGTATTTCGCTGCAACAATTGGACTTTGGAGGCAGTGAACTGTCCCAACCGTTTCCAGTTGGCGTCACTGACCGAGACTTGGGTTTTAGTATCACCGGAAACGTAACCATAGTAGGTAATCCCAGCTTTAATTGCCTGGACATAATCGCCCTTCCTAAACCCGTGGCAGGTGACTGTACCGCCGTACTTGCGCCGATTACCCCCCTTACCGGGAATCATTAGGTGCACCTTCCGGCGTGAGGTGCGCCAAGAATAAGGTAGCTTTGGCTGATTGAACGGCAATCCCTGTGAATAGTTTGCCCGGATCAATTCCAGCTACAATATCTTGGGTTTCTTCCCCCGATGGCGGGTTAACTAACTGGACTTGAAAAATGCCTTGGTCGTTATAGGCGACTTTGGCTTTACCTGACTTTAGCCACCGTCGAACACGGCTGGCTTTAGTCGGCATTAATGGTTTGCCGTTTGGTGATAAAACTGGAACTCGTAGCATGGTGACAAACCTCACGAGTAAGTTGTTAGTCCCCTCGACCACCGTTAGCAAGATTTCCTCTCTTAAAGCGTCTATGACAAGTAGACTTGTAGATAATCCAGGCTGGGGAAGCACCTGGAAGTACGTGCCAGCTAACGGCTCAATGGTGCTATTCAACTCTTGCGTTGCCAGACCTGTCTCCGGCAATCCCTAACAGAGGAGCGATAGCTAGGTTAGGGATGTTGAAGTTTGTTTCCCTGTAAACTCTACAGGACTTATGTCCCACCTACATATTAGATAGTTTTTGTACTGGCTTTTTTTACTCGACTGACACCTTCTCCAGCTAAACGTTGTCTGCTGTGGCAACCTTCTCAGGAGATTATATCTAGCCAAGTGAGCGACCTACATGAAATCAAAGATCATCATAATGTAGGGCTTCTTGCCGTATAAGCTAACGCCTTCCTAATTATATCTCCTAATTATATCGCTCCCTCTGCTCCCCCTGCTCCCCCTGCTCCCCCAGCTGCCTCTGCTCCCCCAGCTGCCTCTGCTCCCCCTGCTCCCCCTGCT
>JGI11970J13683_117073_pt1 | contig 7217 bp, 6 predicted proteins | sample ElkSlonscriptome_15_FD_13683 | JGI IMG/M metagenome (IMG submission 13683) | reverse complement strand
ATCAATTCGGGCAATAACACTTTAATAAACGCTTGAAACGGGGTTGCGCCTAAATCGAGTGCTGCTTCTTCCAAATACGGATCAAGACTGGAAATACGCGAAGAGACAACAAAAGCAATGTATGCCAGACAGAATACCACATGGGCTGCCACAATTGTCCACAAGCTTAATGGCGTGCCAATCACCGCCAGAAATACCAGAGTCGCCACTGCCATGGCGATATCGGGAATAATCAACGGTAAGTAGGATACCCCACGATATAACCCTTTCCCCATAAATTGATAACGCACCAACCCCACCGCCATCAACGTGCCAATCACGGCAGAAATAACCACAGCAACAAAAGCAACCGTCAAGCTATTTTGCAACGACTTCAGCACCCGTGCATCACTAAATAGCTTAATGTACCACTTCAACGTAAATCCCTGCCAATTGGCACTATAAGCTGACTCATTAAAGCTATAAAATGTCAAGACCAAAATCGGCAGATACATATAAAAAAACATCAGCAAAGAAAATATCCCTTGCCAAGAAAAGCTCGGCTTGAGTTTAGATGATTGCATCTCGACGGGAAGTTCCTCCTGCTGATTGCTTACTGAGTCTGTCATCTAATGCTGCTGGAAAATGGTTAAATAAATCGGGTTAACTGGATACGGTAACGCTCTTTTTTGGTTATGGCAACATCTCCAACTTGCAAGCGCCCTTTACCCCGGATCGCGATTAAGTCACCCGGTTTAACCGAGTAACTCGCTTGGCTAACCTCTTTCCAGTTTACCCGCACATCACCCGCCCCAATCAAATCTGCCATCTTACTGCGGGATGTGCCAAATCCGGCTGACGCGATCGCATCTAGGCGCATCGATGCTTCTACTGTCGTCATTTCTTTCTTTTTGGGTTCTCGAATCTTGAGTTGACTCAACTCAATGGGTCGAGTTTTCACCGGAACCGATCGCACTTGAGTCAAATGCGTCTCCAAAAAGGGGACAATATCGGGAACCGCAATCACTTGAGCGCCGCGTTCGCCTAAAACAATAATATCGCCAACTTTCTCTCGAACAATCCCTGTTCCCAGAATCGCCCCCAAGAAATCCCGATGAGTGGCTGGATCAAACAGAAAATTGCCCTCAATATCTAACGCCGCTACCTCAACCTGAGACTGATCCAGAGGTAATTCTTCACGGGTGATCCCCAGCCGTTGACGTTCAGCTTGAGGATATCCTCCCCATGACAAAAGTTGTACCTCTGTCAACCGAGAAAACTGCTGCTGAATTTCCACCAGTACAGGCGGTGAGAGGAAATCGGTTAACACCACTTCCCAAGTTTTGATCGCTTGTTCGGCTTGATCAATCACACGGGCAACAGTATCACGATTTTCGACGCCTTTGAGTAAGTCCTCTCGTGGCAGCATAAGACCTAATATATTATGAATTATGAATTAATCACAAATCATTCAGTATACCCCTGAATTGTCTCCGGCTCAAATCGCTTCAGTAGTGGGGTAGCTTGGCGAATTAAGTCCTCCGAACCTTTGACGACAATTATATATTTTCCTTGATTGAGACGATTGCGGTAGGGGAGTGCGTCACCACTACCCAAGGCAATGCCAACTCCGCCACCAACAAAAAAGCTACCCATAGCTGCCGCGATCGCACCGAAGATACCGCCAATGATATGATTCCCTATGGGACTTATCGGTAGAATTTCGATCGCCGTGAGTAGGTTAAAGGCATATCCAGCCGCAAAGCCAAAAGGCAGCAACCAGTAGGCGAGTTGCTTAACTTGCTTAATTGCTTGCAGATTCGGGTCAATTAAGCCAAACTCATCAGCACTTTGATAGCCTTTCCCCAGAATCGTGACTTGATTCAGCGGCAAGCCTCTTTTTTCCAGAACTGTGTAAGCTTCTTCGGCTTCAATGCGATTTTTCAGGACAGCAATCAGGTAGTTCATAGTATTCAGGTAGAGCTAAATCGTTACAGAGGCTTCGGAATTAATTTTAAGTTTTAGTCTTTATTTTCGCATAACCTCAATCGTAACACCCAAGAGCGTTGTGGAAACGCTGGCAGACGGATTAATGCGACTCCCAGGAAAAATTATCCCAGCCTGGAGTTTAGATGTTGACATAATAGTTATCACATCACCTCCACTTACTCCCCTCTGAGATTAGAGATTGTCCTGTACCCAAATTTTAAAGGCTTGAATGGCTTGGCTTCTGCCAGAACTTAGACTCTGATGGACGTAACGATTGACTAACTCAATGATGGGAATATCTGGAAACGTGGGACTCGAATCCGACTCTACATAGTGTCCACCTTGCCAAACATTAATCTTTAACCCTCGTCCTGCGTATCGCCAGAGTTCCGGCACCCCTAGAATTTGATAATTATCCAACTGAGTCCGAGAAGTCAGATCAATTTCTATGGCTAAGTCGGGAGGTGGATCTACCGTTAAATCAAGCCGATTTTTACCGATAATCAGGGCTGAATTTTGAATGTAAAAGCAAGTATCTGGTTCTACGCCTTGAGTCATGCGCTCATTTTTTAATGTTGTTGAACCTAATGATTCAAATACAATCTGTTGTGCTTCCAATAAAATTTTTACCATGTCGCCAATAATCTCTTTTGCTTTTTCGTGTTCAGGAAGGGGAACCATAATTTCTAATTGACCATTACTATAGGAAAGTCTCGCCGCGCGATGTTCTCCTAATTCGGTTAAAATCGTTTCAAATTGCTGCCAGCTAATATCCTCTAACAGTAATTGATGTCCCGGTTGAACCTTTAATTGTCTTAACTCCAATAGCATGAGTATTCATCCTGTTTCTTGACAATATATCTGCCCCGCAATACACCAATCGCCGCGTTCATTCCCTAACGACTCATCTCAAACATGGGTAATAAACGGGCAATTTCTCCAGCCGTGGTATTTTGCCACCATTGATTTGGCATTGGGTTCAGCCAAGCACAATACCGTACTGACTGCTGTACTTGCTCAATCCATACTTTTGTGCTTTGACACTCCCCGCCCTAAAAGTGCGGGGATTCTTCGTTCACAGATCCGGCTTTCTGTCAAGGAATTACACCTGAATTTCCAAATTTCCCATCATACCCAAATCTTCATGATCAAGGATGTGACAATGATAAACAGTTTTACCTGCAAAATCTCGGAAAGGAATGCGAATGCGGACGGTTTCCCCTCTCATGACTAGAACTGTATCTGTCCAAGCGGGGTAAGGTTCAGATTTTCCGTTACGGCTGATGACTTGGAATGGATTGGTGTGAATGTGAAAGGGATGATCCATCATTCCCGTATTCACGATTTCCCAGTCTTCAACTGTATTAAGCTGAACTTGGGTATCGATGCGATCGCTCTTGTAAGGTTGACCATTAATCAGAAAAGCCATACCCATCCCAGGCTCCATGCCGTGATTGAGCTGAAAGCGTCGCACCTGTTGGGGTTCAGGTAATGTCGGTATGGATAAGAGTTTGGTGGGTAGAGGAACGGGTTCGATTGCTTTATCGTAGTTGAGAGTAGCTAGCACTGTTGGGGCGTTGTCCTCTCTCCCCATCATGCCTCGACCACCCATCATACCTCGACCACCCATCATGCCTCTGCCACCCATCATGCCTCTGCCACCCATCATTCCCATTCCGCCTCGATTATAGGGAAGATTCCGCAAGGAATATTGTCCTGGGTTTCTATCCCCCCGCACCAGCACTTCTGCTCGTTGTCCAGGTGTTAGCAGCAATTCTGACAGTTCTACAGGTTCGGCTAAGGAACCGCCATCTGTAGCAATCAGATAAAAGGGATGATTTTCCAGAGACAGCCGATAAAAACGAGACGGGGAAGCATTGAGGATACGCCATCGGAGTAAACCATTAGCAGGTAGAGAGAACGTCGGGTTAAGCTGACCATTAATCGTGATCAGTTGTCCTTCCCGTCCCGTCATCGCTGATGTATGGTTGGAGGATAACATCCGCCCGTTCTCATCCAGGGCAAAATCTTGGAGAACCAGGAATTCTTCTTGAGCGGCTTGAATTTCGGGAATGTCATCTAACTCCCCGCGCACAATAAATAAACCAGCTAAACCGCCAAATAGCTGCTCGGCGACTAAACCATGACGATGGGGATGATACCAAAACGTACCAGCCGGATGATCTTGGGGAATGGTAAACTCATAGTCAATTCTTTCTCCTGGCTCGATGTTGAGAAAGACATTATCTGCATTTCCTGTAATAGGAATGTGCAATCCGTGATAATGCAAATTGGTGGGTTGGGAGAGATTGTTGGTGAAGTGGATGCGAACGGTATCTCCAGGTTTAGCTTCCAGGCGAGGAGCAGGAATCTGTCCGTTGTAGCTCAAAAGATACGCCTGCTGACCCCCCAAATCAACAGCACCGGAACTGGCTTCTAAATCAAGCTCTAGTAAACCATCCCGGCTTTGATGCAGTGAAGATCCGGCAATTGGTGATTTTGAGGTTTGTTTGCTATTTTGTCCGATTGCACAGCTCGTTCCTATAGCCACCCCAGCTCCAGCTACACTTAGAGCCAGAAAAGTTCGGCGATTCATCTTTGACATGATTGATTCAGTTGAGTACGGCTTTGGCTTACTTTTGGTCGGGATCTGGAAAACCTCTCTCCAAACTTCTCTCCTGCTCTTGAGAAGGCTTTGAATTCTCCCCCTTCCGTGCCAAAAAAGTGAAACATTCTTTAGTTGACACCAAAGGTTGATGTTGTTGCCTCAATCAGAATTTAGTAAGACTGATACTCCTGAAAAACTTCAAACTCCCCATCACGATTAAACGCCAACACTGCAAAGGATTCTTTTCTCTCCCCTGCCTCCATTCCGGGACTTCCCAATGGCATTCCGGGTACAGCAATGCCAGCAATGTCCGGCTTTTGCTGAACCAAACGTTTGATATCATCGGCGGGTATATGTCCTTCAACGACATAGCCATTGACAATCGCCGTGTGACAGGAGGCTAAGTCTTGAGGTACGCTATGTTTTTCTTTAATGGCGGTCATTTCGTTGGTTTTAGTATCAGTAACCTTAAAACCGTGTTTTTCTAAGTGTTTAATCCATTCTCCACAGCAACCACAGGAGGGACTGCGATACACGGCAACTGAGAGGGGTGCTGACAGGGGTTCAGTTTCTTGATCCCAGACACTGCCATTCATGCTAACGGGTGTAGCCGCAACAGGATTTGATGATTGAGGAGAATTGATTCCTTGGCTATTGGTGCTTTTCCCCCACACCCCGACGGTCAAATAGGTCGCTCCCACTACCCCCACGATAGCAACACCCGACAAGAGCAGGGGACGCGACTGTTGATGCATCCAAGATGTTAGACGTTTGAGCATAATTAAAACCTCACTATTAATTCTTGGCTTGGGGGTGGGACTCTACTTTCAGTTTAGACTCTCTAGTCAGATGGAGAGTAGAGACGTTCCATGGAACGTCTCTACAATGGTGCCGAAAGTCCTAATCGATGTGTTTACTGCTATAACTATTCTTTCAAAAGCCCATGAAATTAGAATGAAATTATCTTGGCTTTCCCTCTGCTTAAATTTTTGGGCTAAATCCAGACAGATTTCATCTCCATTTCATCTTGTTTTGGCATAATGACAACTGGTAATTCAGTCATCTACCGTAAGTTAGAGTTTTAGTCTAAAAATTGAAGCTTACCCTAAGCGTTGACAGGTTAAGTCTAAGCTGTTATTCATTTACATTGGGCATGAGTAGCGAGCAAGATGCAAAGCCTGCGGCATGGCTTCGCTAAACGCACTGCAAGGATTTCGCTATGATTGATATTACGGTTTAAATACCGAATAGCTGATGAGAGTGTTGCTAGTTGAAGATGAGCCAGACTTGGGGGCTGCCATTAAGCGAGCGTTAAGTCTAGAAAAGTATGTGGTTGATTGGGTTGTTGATGGTACTGAAGCTTGGGGCTATTTAGAAAACCAGGAAATGCAGTATACGTTGGCTATTTTAGACTGGTTACTACCAGGACTATCGGGACTAGAGCTACTGCGTCGGCTGCGTGCTTCAAAAAGTTCCTTGCCAGTTTTGATGCTAACCGCAAAAGACCGCTTGGAAGACCGGGTGGCGGGGTTGGATACAGGGGCAGATGACTATTTAGTCAAGCCGTTTAGAATGGCAGAGTTGCTAGCAAGAGTTAGGGCACTGCAGCGGCGATCGCCTCAACTCCAACCCCAACAACTTCACGTAGGAAGCTTGACTCTCGACTGCGGTACTCGAACGGTTTATCGTGTCGCGGCGAAGGGAGAAAAACAGGAGGTTCCGCTGACTAATAAGGAATATCAGCTTCTAGAATATTTCATGAGGCATCCCAATCAAGTGGTGACTAGCGACCAAATTCGCAATCAGCTCTGGGAAGTGAGTGCAGAACCCATGAGTAATGTCGTGGCGGCACAAATACGCTTGCTGCGCCGCAAACTTGAATCAATCGGCTGCGCGATTCCGATTGAAACGGTACATGGTATAGGATACCGTCTTAACCTAGGCAACGATGCGTCAAAATAAGCTATTTAGCCAGACTCGTGGGAAATTGGCACTCTCCTATGCTTTCGTCATGGGTGTCATTTTGAGCCTGTTGGGGTTTGGCGTTTATGAAGCGATCGCTCATGCTCATTTAATCACCTTGGAGCGGGAGTTAAAATCTGTAGCGGGGACACTCCATGACAGCCTAGAGTCAAAACTGAAGCAGCCTGGACAAGTGGAGCCAAGGGTTAGGGATATTTTACCGAATCTTTGTTTAGTGGAGATAAACTGCTCTTCAGCACAGGTAAATGGTGAACGCCACAGGCTCAGTGCTGTGAACCAAGGAGACTACTACATCCAGCTATTTGATCAGTCAGGCAATTTGGTAGCGATCGCGGGGGCTGATCCAGCCGGATTACCCCTGGTGTTTAACCGGGAATCTTGGCACACTGTATCCGATGAAGATGGTAACACTTATGAGCAAATTTCCCTATCCCTACATACCGACGATCAGCAGGATTGGGGCTATTTACAGGTAGGGCGTTCTGTGCAAGACATCAACGACTACATGAGTACAGTGCAATTAATTTTGGGATTGGGGTTGCCTATTGCGATGATTCTCGTTGGCGTTGCCAGTTGGGGGTTAGCGGGGTTAGCCATGCAACCAATTTACCAATCCTATAAGCAGATCCAACAATTTACTGCTGATGCGGCTCACGAG
>JGI11970J13683_107395_pt1 | contig 7229 bp, 2 predicted proteins | sample ElkSlonscriptome_15_FD_13683 | JGI IMG/M metagenome (IMG submission 13683) | reverse complement strand
TGCGCCGCTTCTGTTTCGGTATAGCCACGCCGCAGGGCAACTTTGATCGCATCGGTATCCGCATCTAAGTGAGTTTGACAACTGCGACTGCTGCGCCAAATTTGACTTCCCGCGATCGCACTCAATCCCGTCGCCACGACGACACCCACCGCATCGCCTTGCACAAGTTCTACCATTCCCCCTAACAATCCGGCAATGACGACGCCTTGATATAAATCTGGCTTAAACCATTTGATCGTAATCAACCAACTTACGGTGCTTAGGAGCAGCATATCCCGTTGCGGTCTGGGTAAGCGACGCCACAGATCAAAGTTAATATAGATTGGACGATCTCTCAACCAAGGCATCGGGAAAGGAGTTTCAATCACCGCCGTCTGTTGCGGTTTACTGATAATTTTGGTCAGCATTCGCCCAGAGGCGGGCATTAGATCACGCAAGCGGCGAATTTCTGGCTCTGGATTCATCAGCCGAGGGACTCAAACTTAGAGGATTTATTAGGATAAAGTTAAAACACTTATTTTCCCAACTATCTCATGCCTGCCTTAAAATGCAAAACGCCTGGGCAGGGAAACCCCTAAGATAGGCATAGGAGATTGTCAAGATTAAACTCTTTCCTTAAGCTACAACCCAGCGATAGACTATGGACGCTTTTACCCCATTTCCGCCGCAATGGACAAAATCAGCTACTCATGCATTAGAGTTCTGCTGTCCCACCTGTCATGCTTCTTCGATGGAAGCCCAACGGGTTTGGATTAATCGACAATCGCCAGTCCTGACTGAAGATTATCGAAAAAAGTGGCAAGAGTTCTATCAATGCCAGTGTGGTAAAGTGTGGTGGGCTTGGAGTAGCGATCGCCCTCCCTCGGAATTGACGAACCGCGATCGACCCCCAGATTTGTAATGTCGAATACCATAAACAGCAAGTCACCCATGGCAGTAGTTGGGCTAGCATTCCAGTTTATTTATGCGCGTTTCCACTCTCATCGCCCTAACCCTAAGTACAGCCAGTTTTTGGGGAATGCCAATTGCCCCGATTCATGCTGTGCAGCAAGCTGATGGTACCGTTTCCTTTGAAAAATCACCACGCTTGATTAATGTGTTCACCACATTTGATCATGTGGGAGTATGGGGAGCTAAATATTATTTCACCCTAGAACTTCCAGAGAATGCGGGTGAACCCTTACAGAAGGTGACGATTAGTCAACGGGAAGGAAGCGAAACTATCCGTTTTCGACTTGATGATACTTTAGCATTTACCGGAACCGCTCGAAATAAAGGCGAACAATTGCCGTTACAATCGGTGACCAGAGATGATGCAACCAAAACGGTTGCTGTTAGTTTTGCCGAACCGATTTCTCCAGGAACCACATTTACCATTGGTCTTCAGCCACAGCATAATCCCTATTGGGGTGGAGTTTATTTATTTGGTGTAACCGCTTTTCCGGCAGGAGAAAAACCCTATGGATTATATCTTGGTGTGGGACGGTTGCACTTCTATCGACGAACCTCTTGTCGATGGGGATTTTGCTAGATAGGAAGGTGTTGGGGAAGCTGGGGAAGCTGGGGGAGATGGGGAAGATGGGGAAGATGGGGAAGATGAGGGAGATGGGGGAGATGAGGGAGATGGGGAAGATGGGGGGGGTTTTACCACTAACGTTTCGTTTTCACCCTGATATCACTAAACCCGCCCCGACCTGACCGTTCAATTATCACAAATGACGAATGAAAAATGAAAAATGAAAAATGAAAAATAACTTATAACCAATTGCCAACTAAAATAAAGGGTGCCCAGTAGTAGGGATGCTGGTATTGATTTTGCTGGAGTAGAAATAACTGAGCTTGACGCAAGGCTTCAGCGCGATTAGTATCAGGCTGAGTTAAATTATTGTACAGTTGAATCATCGCCTGAGCCGTTGATTTATCTTTGACTGACCATAACGTGCCAATGGTACTGCGGGTTCCAGATCGCACCGCTAATCCCGCTAATCCTAACGCCGCTCGTTGATCACCATTTGCGGTTTGACACGCACTGAGAACCAGGAGTTCAATCGGGGGAGAATTGTCTTGGTTTTTACCTTTGAGGAGTTGAGAAAGGGTATTGGCATTAAACCGTTTATCCCAGGTGAGGATAAAGGTATCTTCCAGATTTGAACTAAATTGACCATGGGTAGCCAGGTGAACCACACTCACCGGAACTGTGTTAATTTTGTTCTCTAAGGCGGTGCTGGTAAAGGCTTGATTTAATAGAACATTGGATGGAATATTTGTACTAACTTGTTCAATTTCATCTTCGACAGCCGGTAACGCCGAAAACCCTAGACGTGGTTCACTTAATCCGCCAGTCAGGGAACGCAGTTGCAGTTGAGTTAGCGATCGCGGCTCTAGTAATTGTAACCCTGGCGTTAAGGCAATGCTATACTTCTCGATTAAATACTGTTGACCATCATGGAGTGCAGCCATTGGCACATTCCGCAACACACCATCTAGAACAAAGACTAAGGTTTTGATATCCTGTTGGTTAAACTGAGTCTCTACAGGTCGAATTAACCAATTATAAATGGTTTGAGAAATCGTCAGGCGTTTGCGGTTCGAGTAGGCAATATTCATTGACTGTCGCAGTTGATTCACCGTCTCTTCAATCTCAGCTTGAGGTAACGCTGTGCTATAGGTTTCTAAAGGCTGTCCAGGTAAGGAAAGAATCACCGCGATTCGGTCTGGTAAAATAATCGGATAAATCACCGCCGTTTGGGTATCGCTATCCTCAATAACTGTATCAATTTGCTCGGATTTAGCATCTAAGCAGGAGGTGCGAAAGTAGTTCTCTAGTTCGGCTAACTGGAGAGATTCAATCACATTACGCGCCCGGTTTAGGTTATCCGGTGAGGGACGTTCTAACAATAAACGGACTAAATTCCGGTAGATGGGTTCAATTTGTTCTTGAAACGAAAACTGCACATCGGGGTTCATCGCCACTAAATCTCCCCGAATCGATTGTAGCAGTTCAAAGGCGTCTTGATTGGCAGTAATCGCGGCGTTTAGATCTCCAGTTTGCTGATAAAGTTGGGTCAGTTGCCATTGCCATTGATAGGAAATATCTCTGGCGTTAATGGTTTGGGAAAAAAGCAGAGCTTTTTGGATTAAGCGTTCAGATTCTAACCATTGCTGGTTGATTTTATAGAGTTTTCCTAGGGTTCCTAGGGCTAAGGATTCAGCGCGGATATCGTTTAAGGCTTTGGCTTGGGTAATGGTTTTGGCGAGGAGTTGAGCGATGTCTTCTGATGTGATAGATTCTGGAGAATATCCCGCTGAATTGTCTAGGAGTTCGATTAAACTTTCTGCCCAATTCACCTGAGCATAGATAGCATATCGACTGGAAGATAATTGGGAGAGATTGTGCTGAATTGGCGTAAATAAGGCTTGTGCTTGATTAAACTGCTGTTGACGAATCAGTAACTTAAATTGGTTGAGTTGGGCTTCGAGTTGGTTTAAGGGATTGGTTGCCGTTTTTGCCGCTTTATGGTAATAATTGATAGCCGCATCCCTATCGCCTAACACTCGTGCCGTATTACCCAGATTCAAGAAAGCGGCGCTGATATTGGCGGGGGAATTGAGGGATTGGGCGATCGCTAAACTTTGCTTGAGGACGTTTTCAGCCTCGTCTAATTCCCCAATCGCTTGCCAAACCATCCCTAGGCTGCGTAATCCGGTGGCTTTAATTAGCGAATCTGGCTGTAGGGTGAGGGCTTGTTGTACCCGTTCTAAGACTTGTTGCGATCGCCTAAACATTCCCAAGCTTTGCAAGGCTTGCGCCTGATTGATTTGACACCCTAAGACACCGATAGCATCATCGGCTTGGGAATAGGCTGTCTCGGCGGCTTTCCAGGTTTGTAACGCGGCTTCCGATTGTCCGGTTGCCAATTGCAGACTGCCTTTGGTATTTAATACTTGTGCTAAGAGTGCAGGATCGGTGGGAGTAGGGAGGATAGTCAGACTTTCCTCAATCGATTCTTTTGCCTGTTCCCATTGTCCCAGATGTTGATAGGCGAGGGACAGATAATTTAAGCTGATTGCCTGGTTAATGCGATCGCCTGCTTGTTGGTAAACCTGTTCCGCCGCTTGCCACGCCAGCACTGCATCAGCAAAGCGTCCCCGATCATAGTCAATTTTACCTTGGCTTAATCGGCTTACTGGATCAAGGGATTGAGCCAAATAAGAATCCTGTGGTTGGTTTGGCTGGGGGAGAGTCGAGGCATTTCCCAGGGCGACAGGAGATGCGATTATCCCCACAACGGTTAACCAGGCTAATCCTAAAAATAGTAGTCGTTTCCTCGCACGTCTTCCCAACCATCCCATAGATCCCATCCTGAATTTAAGCGTCTCAATCAGAGCAAGTTTCGTTACCCTTAAACCTTTATCCTACTCGGCGAGAAGACCTCGCCCATCCTTCGTATGCTCTCATTAAGTTTTTCCTTTTTCTTGAGTAAAGGATATTTACTATGAGCAATTCCTTCTTACCCAATTTTAAGGCGTGACCGCTTATTTCCAGCATAAAACAAGCTAATATTTTCATACGGGCGTTGTTTCAACTCACGCCGTCGAACCGTCAACCGTCTTGCCTAACTCTCCTCCCCTCCGACTTATGCCTCAACCCCAATGGCACATTCAACCCTCTCCAGATGTTCCCCAATGGTTCCTCGATGCGGTTAAATCCTACGCCCCGGCATCAGAAGGATATTACGCCGCCCAATTATTATGGCAACGCGGAATTCGGGAGTTAAATCAATTAGCTGGATTTATTAATCCCGATTTATATCAACCCGCGAGTCCCTTTGAATTTGGTCAGGAAATGAAACGGGCGCTGCAACGATTGCAGCAAGCGCGGGATAAGGGAGAAAAAGTAGCAATTTGGGGAGACTTTGACGCAGATGGGATTACCGCAACCAGCGTTTTATGGGACGGATTGGGGCAGTTTTTACTGCAGAACCAACACCTTACCTATTACATTCCCAATCGTCTCACCGAATCTCACGGCTTGAATTGTTCGGGAATTGAGCAACTAGCAGAAGCGGGAACCCAACTGATTGTCACCTGCGATACAGGCAGCACCAATCTCAGCGAAATTGAGTATGCTTCTAAGTTAGGAATAGACATCATTATTACCGATCATCATACCTTGCCAGAGGATCGCCCAAACGTCGTTTCGATTATTAACCCCCGCTACTTTGCCGAAACCCATCCCCTGTTTCATCTCTCTGGTGTGGCGGTAGCGTATAAATTAGTTGAGGCACTGTATCAAACATTACCCGATAGTCCCCAACAACCTCTAGAAGACTTATTAGATTTAGTAGCAATTGGTTTAATTGCGGATTTAGTCCAACTGAGTGGTGATTGTCGCTATTTAGCCCAACGGGGAATTCAAACGCTACAGCAACAATTGAAAACCCGCACCCGTCCCGGTGTAGCCAAGCTTTTAGAACTCTGTCAACGCAGTGGCGATCGCCCCACGGATATTTCCTTTGGCTTAGGTCCAAGAATTAATGCCGTGAGTCGGATTCAGGGGGATGCGTCTTTTTGTGTGGAATTATTAACCCGTCGCGATGAAGCCTATACTCAAACCTTAGCGTTAGAAACCGAATTAGCGAATAGTCGCCGCAAATCCTTACAGAAAGATATTACGGAACAGGTTAAACGAAAACTGGCACAACTTGACCTTTCAACCACCTGTGTTATTGTTCTAGATGATCCCCAATGGTCAGCGGGAGTTTTAGGCTTAGTTGCGGGTCAAATTGCCCAAGAATATGGACGCCCGACGGTTTTATTAAGTACAGGTTACGAGTGGGGAGACGAAGGTGCAGAGGCGCAGGGACGCATAGACGTAGAGGAGACAAAGGAGAAAGGAGAGTTAACTCCACACTCCGTTAGGGCGGGTTTTGAACAAAGGTTATCACCAATAGGGCAACGAAATTCCCTAAACCCGCCCCTACACCCTCAAAACCAGGTTCCCTACGAGGGTGGCGAAGGGTCAACACTCAACACTTCGCCGATCGCCAGAGGTTCTGCCCGTTCAGTGAATGGAATTGACCTGTATGAATTAGTCCAATCCCAAGCCCATCTCTTACACCGATTCGGCGGACATCCCTTTGCCGCTGGGTTAAGTTTACCTGTGGAGAATATTCCCTTATTTAGCGAAGGGATTAATCAAAAGTTACGCCAACAACTCGCCGCCCAAGACGCCTTGTTAACCCCAGTTGTTACCGCTGATATTGTCGTAACTGTTGCGGCTTTAGGCAAAGCGTTATTCCAGGAACTTAAACTCTTAGAACCTTGTGGCATGGGAAATCCGGTTCCAAAATTGCTAATTGAAAACTGTTGGTTTGAATCAGTTTGGAATCGTAATACCCAGGACTTAAAGGGAAAAAAGGTACAATATATTAAAACCGAACTAGAAATCTGGGATGATTCTACAAGTATGGGATTTCCCGGTATCTGGTGGGGACATTATCGAGATGAAGTTCCCAAGGGTCGATGTAATGCGATTGTAGAACTGGATTATAATAACTTTAAAAAACGTCCCGAAGTGCGCTTAGTGGCGGTTCAATCGGGGGATAGGATTTCCTCGTTTAATCTTCCCAGTCAACTGGATTGGATTTTAGATTGGCGCGATGGGATGCAGGAGGATAGCGAGAACCTGCTGTCGATATCCAATCCTTTGACGCCACCCGCCTTAGTGGGCGAACCAGGAAAAAATCTCACCCCTGAACCCAGTGATCCGTTAACCGTTCGCGAATGTCCCATCAGTTGGGATGAATTGCAACTCTGGTTTAGACGGGCGATGCAAAGTGAACGGAAATTAGCGATCGCGTATCCGCCACCACCTCAACTCTCATCTCGCCCGGTGTGGGAGACATTAGTTGGACTAGCTAAATTCCTCAGTCGCACCGGGAAATCCGCTACCCTAGGGCAATTGCAAGACAAGTTAGAATTAAGCGATCGCACCTTACATCGGGGACTCACCGCCCTTTCTGGGTTAGGGTTTCAGGTGAAACACCAAGGCGGGTCAATCCAAATTAGTGGGTTGATTGGGGAGTGGGATGGAGACGCGATCGATCCAACCACACAGGAAAGCATTCAACTCTTTTTATCGGCTATCGAAGAAGAACAATTTTTGCGTCAGTATTTTTATCAGGTTCCCTTGTCCACCATTCATGGAATGTTAGCGCTATCAAAAA
>JGI11970J13683_109585_pt1 | contig 7328 bp, 3 predicted proteins | sample ElkSlonscriptome_15_FD_13683 | JGI IMG/M metagenome (IMG submission 13683) | reverse complement strand
CTCATCCCCTAACCCCTTCTCCCACCGTGGGGAGAAGGGGAACCAGACTCTCTTACTCCCCTCTCCCCGGCGTGGGAGAGGGGCTGGGGGTGAGGGGTTTAGCTTAAGTTGACACCAATGCACGTCGGTGCGCCCCTACGGTTTCTGGGCAAAATAAGACTAATCTATTACATTAGATGTGCCACGCCACGACAAGGTGACGAACCTTGCTTGTTAATCCGTTGCCACCATATCCCACAGCGCATCAATCCCACAGCCGATATAGTCTGAATCATGATGTAGCTCAATCCATTGCACGATAAGTGGCAGAATATCAGGGTTATTTTTGCCTAATTTACCCAAAGCCATGGCAGCCGATAAACGCACGTCAGAGTCGTCATCATCTAAGCGCAAAAGCAGGGTATTAACTACCTTTTCTGAACCCTGCCCCAATTTGCCCAAAGCATTGGCAGCCAAGAAACGCACGTCAGAATCGTCATCATCTAAGCGCAAAAGCAGGGTATTAACTACCTTTTCTGAACCCTGCCCCAAATTGCCCAAAGCCATGGCAGCCAAGAAACGCACGTCAGAATCGTCATCATCTAAGCGCAAAAGCAAAGCATTGACTACCTTTTCTGAACCCTGCCCCAAATTGCCCAAAGCTTCAGTAGCCCAGGAACGCACGGTGGAATCGTCATCATCTAAGCGCAAAAGCAAAGCATTGACTACCTTTTCTGAACCCTGCCCCAAATTGCCCAAAGCTTCAGTAGCCAAGAAACGCACGTCAGAATCGTCATCATCTAAGCGCAAAAGCAGGGCATTAACTACCTTTTCTGAACCCTGCCCCAATTTGCCCAAAGCCATGGCAGCCAAGAAACGCACGTCAGAATCGTCATCATCTAAGCGCAAAAGCAGGGCATTAACTACCTTTTCTGAACCCTGCCCCAATTTGCCCAAAGCATTGGCAGCCAAGGAACGCACGTCAGAATCGTCATCATCTAAGCGCAAAAGCAGGGCATTAACTACCTTTTCTGAACCCTGCCCCAATTTGCCCAAGTTATGGACTGCCCAGAAACGCACCTTAAAATCGTGATCATCTAAACGCGATAACAAAATATCAATTACCGCTTCCTGTTCTCCTAACGCCACCCGATATTTCAACAATCGCCATTCATCAATCATTTCCGCCCTTGCCTTCAAAAATCCCAGCGCTTGCGCTTCAAATTCCGTCTCATTCAAATGGCAAAAAATCTCGTAAATCTGCTGGCGAACTATCCTGCCAACTCGCGCCTCATCACTCACCTCCAACTCCACCAATCCCGTCAAAATCTCCTCAACTAAACCCTTATCAGCCCCCTTCAACCCCTTAATATTTTCCGTCAACAACGTGCCAGCCCAGAATAAATCCCGATGCAGCCATGACTCATACTCACTCTTATTCTGCAAAATCGCCCGTATCGCTTTCGCCGCCTTCTTCGGCTTTTGCTGGGCAATCAACAACAACAAAACCTCTCGCCAATGCGGATCATGCAGATGCTCTCGAATATGATTGAGAATAATATCAAAATCTCCCTCATTATCCGCTTGATAGTCAATCTCCTGAGCGCACAAATATTCCTGAAACGTCTTATGCACAAAAGCATAATAATCTTGCCCTTGTTCATTCAATAATCCCGTGCGTTCTCGGATAAAGTTGACAAACCGCTCTGCCTCTTTCTTTGCCTCATAGCGTTGAATCTGTTTCAGCGTCTGAATCTCTCGACTCAACTGATCAATCAAATCATCTTTCTCAATTAACGTTCCGCCCTCTTTATCCTCGCTATTTCCTTGGGTATGAATCCAATATGCCAGGATTTCCATCAACCGCCGTAAATCATCCAACTCTAGATGCTTTAATTCCGTCTGATTCGTTAGTTCTTTATTGGCATCCCAGGAGGTTAATAGAGTTTCAACTGCCTTATCATACAGCTTGTACCGTTCTTTCGGTAAATGAGCTTGATAGCGGTGAATTAGGGCAATAATCGTTAACAGTAGCGGATTTTGCGCCAGTAATTGAATCCGGGGATTATCGGACAATGCCGTTCTTAAACTCTGTTTGCGCCGCTCGGCTTCTGCTTTATCAGGAACGCGGCTATCATACCAACGGTTAATAAATTCCTCAATCTGGTCATCATTAAAAGGTTGTAACTGGTAGTGCGGAAACTCCTGGGTTTTAAAGAAGTCTCGCTTATATCCCGCTGGACGAGAGGTAATAATCGCGCGATTTTGCTTATATTGTCCCAGGAAATTTTCAATTCGCCGCACCACCTGATAACGTTTAGCATCTTCGGCAACTTCATCCAAACCATCTAATAGAATCAGCGCCCGCCCATCTTCTAACCAATAGTCAAAAAATCCCTCTGGCAAGGGTTTCACTGCCATCGTATCTTCAGCAAACTGCCGCACATAATCGAGGATACTGATGTCCGGTTGTCGCGCCAAGTCACGAATTTTAATTAAAATCGGCAGCCAATCTATATTAGAATTTAACCCTAATGCATTGTTTCTACTATCTCTATTTAATTCTTCCATCTCCCCCCTTTCAAAGGGGGGCTGGGGGGGATTGAAATGGTCAACCGCAGCGGAATCAGTCGAGACATGATTTTGCTGCGCCAGCATCACAGCAAAATAACTCATGAACGTGGTTTTTCCCGAACCAGGCGCACCTAACAGCACGACTTTTTTCTGACGTATAGACTCCAATCCTCCACCTAATAACTGCCGTGCATTCAACTGTCTCCCCACCCGACTTTCTAACTCCACTCGTTTTCCTTGTTTACGGAGTAACTCAGATTGATCATTCTCCCATGAGCCATGTTCTGAGAAATATAAAACATCCCATTTTTGCCGTTCTTCCACGACATCCGGCATAACAAAAATCTGGGCAAGATGTTCAGACTTCTCTATCTCTTGTCCGGCGACTGAAATCCCAGCAAACTTAACATCATCAAACCAATTGACCAATTGCTCACAATAATCAGCTTTAGCCACCTGAAACCTTAAATACTCATTCGTTAGCTGAAAATAAGTACGAACAAATACCTCCATCCACGGCTGAACCAAAGACTCGTCAATCTTGTTCATCTTAGAATCTTGTTTTGCCGCGTCTTTAAAGGCAGCTACTAAATAATCAACATCTGGCGTTCCTTGATTATTCAGCGGTTTCTGTAACTCGGCTAATCCAGCACCTTTAACAAACTGTGTTAAAAACCGACCAATAAAATCGGGGGGACAGCGATAGAATAATCGTTTGTGTTGTTCCTGTGCTGTTTTTGTCGCCGCGTTTAAGGCTTTGTCTAAATCTTGAGGGTTGAGTTTGCTGCGAACCCCGGTGAGTAAGGTTTCGGCAATCTTTAAGGTGGCAAATTCGCCTAACCATCCACCAAGCATGATTGATACGGGTTCCATATCTGATTTGAGCAACCGCCTTTAATTGTTATTATGGCTTACCTGATTCGGGGCAGACAGCCAACAGAACGGGGAATGGTACTGACTATCTGGCTTCGTAGTCGGCACGAAGCGTGCCAGAAGCGCTAAAGCGCTTACTACAAACCTGCCGACCTATGCTAAAATGTAAAGCAATGTAAAGGTATTGTCTTTTACCAGACAGCCTCGCAGTAGACTTGAGAATGAAACTGCTAACTCCATCTTAAGTAATGGAGTCGAAGAGGAAGGCTATGGGGATCGCCACAATTAACCCAGCAACGGGAGAAACGCTCAAAACCTTTGAGCCACTAGATCATGAGTCGATAGAAGCCAAACTCACCCTGGGACAACAGGTGTTTGAGTCGTACCGAAAAACGCCAATGGCGCAACGGGCGAACTGGCTGAATGCGGCGGCGGATATTCTGGAACGGGATAAGGTCAAGTTTGGTCAACTGATGACCTTGGAAATGGGCAAACCGATCAAAAGTGCGATCGCGGAGGTGCAAAAATGTGCCTGGGTTTGCCGTTACTACGCTGAAAATGCGGCGACGTTTTTGGCAGATGATCATATTGCCACAGATGCCAGCCAGAGTTTTGTCCGCTATCAGCCCTTAGGGATTATTCTAGCGGTAATGCCGTGGAATTTTCCTTTCTGGCAAGTGTTTCGTTTTGCCGCCCCCGCGTTAATGGCAGGAAATGTCGGGATTCTGAAACACGCCTCGAATGTGCCGCAATGTGCTTTGGCGATTGAGGACATTATAAAGGAAGCAGGATTTCCGGAAGGGGCATTCCAAAGCTTATTAATTGGGGCTTCTCAAGTCGAAGCCATTGTCAGTGACTCCCGGATTAAAGCCGCTACCTTAACCGGAAGTGAACCCGCAGGTGCATCATTAGCCGCTACTGCGGGGAAACACTTGAAGAAAACTGTGCTGGAACTCGGTGGAAGTGATCCATTTATTGTCCTGGAAAGCGCCGACTTAGACGCCGCCGTTACCACCGCCGTTACCGCCCGGATGCTGAATAATGGTCAATCCTGCATCGCCGCTAAACGCTTCATTTTAGCCGATGCGATCGCCGATGAGTTTGAAAAACGTTTGGTTGAAAAATTTAAAGCCTTGAATGTGGGTGATCCAATGGAGGAAACCACTAATATTGGACCCTTGGCAACGCCCAGCATCCTCCAAGAATTAGATCAGCTGGTACAAACTTGTATAGCACAGGGAGCTAAAGTTCTGATTGGGGGCAAACCCTTAGATCGTCCGGGTAATTTTTATCCCCCGACTATCTTGGCGGACTTTCCTCCAGGAACCCCCGCCGACAACGAAGAATTTTTCGGACCAGTGGCGTTATTGTTTAGAATTCCTGACATTAACGCGGCAATTGCTAAAGCCAATGCGATTCCGTTTGGTTTAGGGGCAAGTGCGTGGACAACGGACGAAACCCAAGCCCAGCGGCTCATTGATGAGATTGAAGCGGGAGCTGTCTTTATCAATGGATTAGTTAAATCCGATCCCCGTCTACCTTTTGGCGGGATTAAGCGCTCCGGCTATGGACGAGAATTAGGAGTACAAGGAATTCACGAATTTGTCAACATTAAAACCGTTTGGGTGAAATAGTTAAGAACTATGGACGGAAGAGTACAGTAGAGGCTATTGTTAAAAAAACCGAATTTTAACAATAGGATTTTGATCCTTAGCTTTGAATTTTTACCGGGGATAGCTAACAGCCAGTCCTAGCTGTAGCCCCCCTCTAACTTGTCCTGCTGAAATTTCAGCAGGCACGAATTGCAACGAAATAGGACATCGCGCCAACCATCAAACGATAACCAAAGAAAATTAAGGGGAAAATTGAGATGGGCGAAATGAATACAGCCGACATGCTAGTCAGATGCCTGGAAAATGAAGGCGTCGAATATGTGTTTGGATTGCCGGGAGAAGAGAACTTGCATGTGCTAGAAGCACTCAAGCACTCCTCCATTCAATTCATTACCACCCGCCATGAACAAGGGGCAGCGTTTATGGCGGATTTGTATGGACGTTTAACCGGAAAGGCGGGCATCTGTCTTTCCACCTTAGGACCAGGGGCAACCAATTTGATGACTGGGGTAGCTGACGCCAACCTAGATGGCGCCCCGCTGGTGGCGATTACGGGACAGGTGGGAACCGATCGCATGCATATCGAATCCCACCAATACTTAGACTTGGTGGCAATGTTCGCCCCCGTAACCAAGTGGAACACGCAAATTGTCCGTCCCAGTAATACCTCAGAAATTGTCCGTAAAGCCTTCAAACTGGCGCAAAGTGAGAAACCGGGTGCAGTTCACATTGATCTGCCGGAAAATATCGCCGCCATGCCCGTTTTTGGGGAACCCCTGACGAAAGATGAACGGGAAAAAACCTATGCCTCATTCCGGAGTATTGGCAAAGCCGCCGTTGCCATCTCCAAGGCAAAAAATCCCTTAATTTTAGTCGGGAATGGGGCAATTCGCGCCCATGCTGCAGAAGCCTTGACGGAATTTGCCACCCGGATGAATATTCCGGTGATCAATACGTTTATGGGCAAAGGGGTGATTCCCTATACCCATCCGCTAGCGCTATGGACAATGGGATTACAACAGCGTGATCACGTTAGCTGTGCCTTTGATGAAACGGACTTAGTGATTGCGGTGGGTTACGATTTGATCGAATATTCACCGAAGAAATGGAATCCAGAGGGCAAGATTCCGATTATTCACATTGGTGCTAGCCATGCTGAAATTGACAGTAGCTTTATTCCGTTGGTGGAAGTGGTTGGGGATATCTCGGATTCGCTGAATGAAATTATGAAACAAGCGGATCGCGAAGGTAAGGCGACGCCCCATGCGGTGGAATTACGTTCCGATATCCGGGCGGATTATGAACAGTATGCCAATGATGAGGGGTTTCCGATTAAGCCGCAAAAACTCATCTATGACTTACGTCAGGTGATGGGACCCGAAGATATTGTTATCTCCGATGTCGGTGCCCACAAAATGTGGATGGCACGCCACTACCACTGCGATCGCCCTAACACTTGTATTATCTCCAATGGTTTTGCTGCCATGGGGATTGCCATGCCGGGCGCGATCGCGGCAAAATTAGTTCACCCAGATCGGAATGTTGTTGCGGTGACAGGTGATGGCGGTTTCATGATGAATTGCCAGGAACTAGAAACAGCCCTGCGAGTCGGCACAAACTTTGTCACCTTAATTTTCAATGATGGTGGCTATGGCTTGATTGAGTGGAAACAACACAATCAATTTGGCGACTCGGCATTTATTAAATTTGGCAATCCCGATTTTGTCAAGTTTGCTGAAAGTATGGGGTTAAAAGGCTATCGGGTGAATTCAGTGGCGGAATTTATTCCCACCCTGAAAGAAGCCTTAAGCCAAGATGTGCCGACTGTCATTGATTGCCCTGTAGACTATGGCGAAAATCTCCGCTTTAGTCAAAAAGCTGGGGATTTGAGTTGCAAAATGTAGGTCTTAGAACTGGCGTTTTTTTGACAATAGTGGTGTTAACTGTAGGGGCGATTCATGAATTACCCCTACTTTTACAGCGCAAAGCGCTGTAATAAAGTACAGTAGATCAAAGTCCCCCTTGTTGATCCCCCTCCCGTCCCCCTATTAGATCCCCCTCCCGTCCCCCTTCAAAAGGGGGAAGCCAGATGTTGCTTCGCTTTTTGTTCGATGGGGGAAGCCAGAGGATGCTTCGCTTTTTGTTCGATGGGGGATTTAGGGGGATCGACAATGTACCGCATAGCAGAGCAAACTGCTGTATTTATAGCAGGGAAGGGGTAGCGAGCAAGATGCTTAATGTAGTGAGCAAGATGCTCACACTACGACAAGGATTTTGCAATTCTTGACA
>JGI11970J13683_108603_pt1 | contig 7369 bp, 6 predicted proteins | sample ElkSlonscriptome_15_FD_13683 | JGI IMG/M metagenome (IMG submission 13683) | reverse complement strand
AAAAACTACAGATTTTTTTTCGGGATCAAGCTAAACAGGCTGACTTTGAAGGCGTTACCCTGCTATTTGCATCCTAAATAACAAAACTGATATCAACGTAAGAACAATGTGTATTACAGGCTCACTCACTGACTTTTCATTACCCGAAATTTTTCGGCTCCTTGGTAAAGGGCATCATACGGGTTTACTCACTGTGAATACTGATGTTTCTACTCCTGTCACCCCCAATGGCGTTTGCTATGTTTGGGTCTATCGCGGTCGAATTGTGGCAGTTGATTCTCAGTTAAAGCATCTAGGATTAATTAAGTTAATTGCTCAACGCCAATGGATGGATAGAAGTCAGTTAACTCAATTGAGTGAGTCATTGCCTCAGGAGCAACCCTTGGGTACATACCTGCAAGAACATGGGTTGTTAACCCTTCAACAAATCAAATGGTTGTTCCAAATCCAAGTTTTACGACCCACCTGTACCTTGTTTCAACTCAAAACAGGTCATTTTAAGTTCAGCCATGAAGTTAAACTCCCCATGTTAGGAATGACGGGTTTGAGCTTAAACACCCTAGGTGCCAATTTACTAGGATTACGTTCTTTGCGTAATTGGGATGCCCTCAGCGATAAATTACCTGATGTTAATGGGGGGTTGCTCAGTGTTACAGGACACCCTCGTTATCCCCTCAACGCCTTAGAATCTCAAGTCTGGGAGTATACCAGTGGCACTGTGTCCTTGAGGGAAATTGCTAAACAACTCAGACTTTCGGTAAAAACGGTACAGCAGATTGCTTTTCGATTAATGGCAGTCGGATTGATCGAAGAAGTTCCCTTCATGATGCATACGCCCTGTCCTCAATCTGTGGACGCGATCGCGACACCGCTCCATCCAGAAGCGACCGATCAGCCAGTCAGCCACTCATTTTTGCACAATCTAATGGGTTTCTTAGCAGATAAGTCCAAGCATCTGCCGTTACGGGCGGCTTAGTTAGAGCCAGGACGGATAAGTGGATCAGACACAACAAATGTAGACGCGCAGCGGTTTGCAGCAGCGTGCCATCAAATAACGTACCTCAATCAGGACTAAACTGCTATATATCAGATTACTACCGATTCTAATAAACGAATTGTGCCTCGCTCCGCATCAATTTCTACCATTCCACCGATAGGGACAGTGAACTTATCCTGAATATGACCGATCATCGAACCATACCAGGCAGGAATCCCCAAAGGTTTGATATGGTCAGCTAAGACTTGCCGCAACGTCAGCGATGGTTCATTCGCCTCACCTGCAGGACAGTTTGTACATTGGGCAAAAATAAATCCAGCCACTTGATCGAGAATTCCAGCGAGTTTGAGCTGGGTTAACAAGCGGTCAATCCGGTAAACCTCTTCCCGGATATCTTCCACAAACAAAATAGAGTTCTGCCAATCGGGTAAATAGTCTGACCCCACCAGCGCCGCCACCAGCGATAAATTACCCCCCACCAGACGCCCCCTTGCTTTACCGGGGGTAATGGTTTCCACAGGAGTACTCAATAGATTTTGCAGTGTCATTGCTGCCCCATCAAACAAGATGCGTTGCAGATGTTGGATTGAGAACCAATTCCAGGTTGATGTTCCTAGTGGTCCATGAAAGGTGATCAGGTTACTGTGAGTATAAATCCCTAACAGCAGTGAAGTGACATCGCTATAGCCGATAATGATTTTGGGATTTTGGCGGATTAGCTCGTAATCCAACAGGGGTAAAATTCGATTACAACCCCATCCACCTGCCATTGCCAGCACAGCCCGGACAGAGGAATCAGCGAACATCGCATTCACATCAGCAGCGCGGTCAACATCTTGACCCGCGAGGTAGCCGTATTGGTCGAAAAGATGGGTTCCCAGTTTGGTTTTCAAACCGAGTTGTGATAAAGTGGGAGCGATTTCATCAAGGGTCTTTTGGTCAACTAGACCGGCTGGACTAATCAACCCTACAGTATCGCCAGGATTCAGGCGTCGTGGTTTGAGAAGGGGTAGGGGGTTTGCCGTTACAGGGACTTGGGTTGCCAACAGCGTTAGTCCCAAGAGTTTAAGAAAGGCACGGCGATTACCGGAAAAGGGTTGGCTCAATGGTCAGTCCCGGAAAACTACAATAGACAACGTGGAAAATGGCTGGGAGTACCAAGCTGGGAAAAAGAGCTAGAATTGACTTACTTGAATCATCTCTAAACATCAAGCAATAATAATAGAGATATTGCATCTGCCAGATTTTGGTCAACTCACCGCAGCTAGGCATTAAACTCCCGAACCGGGATTGATGCTTGGTTTGTGTCATCACCGCGCGATCGGTACAGAAATGATTATTTTTTTGTATCCGATTAATTACAGACATTTGATCTGACGGTGCTGAATCTGACTCGTTGAACAGCATCTGCCGGCAAAATTCACGATAGCCAGTCAACAACTCTAACAATTCAGCCATTACACCCAGAGACATGGCAATTGCTTCAGGCTATGGTAGGGAAAGATACTCTTTCTCTCGATTTGGAGGTGATCAATCATTCCCTGGAACATGCCTCAGGTTAATGGCATCCATGCTGCAGCTATCCTCAACAGACGTATAGAGACTCAATTGATGAAGTTGACACGTTGAAGTCATGGGATTTTAGGAACTAGGAAAATCTACCCGTTTCGTCAGATGCTAGAACAGATAAGCAAGGGTGGTGATCCCATAGCAGCACTGGCGCAGTTTTTTTTGCCAGCTAGAGGCTGAGTATCAACGGGTCACATTAATCTTACAGACCCAAAGACGGCAATATCAGCATTCTTAAGGATGAAATTAGTTTCTTTGCCCGAAGAACCGCCAACCATTTTGGTGGTTGATGATGACCAGTTTATACGAGAACTTTTACGCCGAGTCATGGAAAAAGAAGGCTATAAAGTTGTTGAAGCAACCAACGGCGAACAGGGTTTGGACGTTTATCAGCGTCTCAAACCGCATCTGGTCATGCTAGACGCCCTGATGCCGGTCATGGATGGTTTTACCTGTTGCAAACACTTACAAAAACTCTCAGACGAAGACGAGACATCACCCGATAGCGAACATTTGGAGGCTCAAGGGTTACAGGGAGTTTCCCAAACGCCGGTGTTAATGATTACCAATCTCGATGATCCAGAATCCGTTGACCGCGCCTTTGCCGTTGGTGCTACTGACTATATCACCAAACCGATTCACTTAGCCGTCTTGCGTCAACGAGTACGGCGTTTAATTCAACAGTTTCAGCTTTATCAAAAACTTGAACAAGCCAATCGAGAGTTACAACGTTTAGCCACGTTAGATGGACTGACGGGTGTAGCCAATCGCCGTCGGTTTGATCAATACCTTGATGATGAATGGTGGCGCATGATTCGAGAAGAGTTGCCCTTGTCTCTGATTCTATGTGATATCGACTTTTTCAAGAAATATAATGATACCTACGGTCATCAAGCCGGTGATGCCTGTTTGCGAAGGGTAGCTGATGCTTTGCGTTTTTGTGCCAAACGTTCGGTGGATTTAGTCGCTCGCTACGGTGGGGAAGAGTTTGCAATTGTTTTACCTAATACCACCACAATTGGTGCGTCGCTAGTCGCTGAAGAATTACGCAGTTTGGTTCACGGTTTAAAAATTACCCATGCGGCTTCTGCTGTCAGTGAATATGTCACCCTGAGTTTGGGCGTGGCGAGTCTGTATCCTGAGCCTGATACTCCACCAGCTAAGTTAGTTGCCGAAGCGGATATGGCTTTGTATCAAGCGAAAGCCTCTGGACGTAATCGATATGTAGCAAAAGTTTGAATGGTCATAAGGATGAAATTAGTTTCTTTGCCCGAAGCACCACCAACCATTTTGGTGGTTGATGATGACCAGTTTATACGAGAACTTTTACGCCGAGTTATGGAAAAAGAAGGCTATAAAGTTGTCGAAGCCACGAACGGTGAACAGGGGTTGGACGTCTATAAACGCCACAAACCCCATCTGGTCATACTAGACGCCCTGATGCCAGTCATGGATGGTTTTACCTGTTGTAAACACTTACACAAATTGTCAGACGAAGCATCACCAGATAGCGAAAATTTAGAGGAAAATTTAGAGGAAAATTTGCAGGCTCAGGGGTTACAGGGAGTATCCAAAACACCTGTGTTAATGATTACTAATCTTGATGATCCAGCATCCGTTGACCGTGCCTTGGCCGTGGGCGCTACCGACTATATCACTAAACCGATTCACTTAGCTGTTTTACGTCAACGAGTACGGCGTTTAATCCAACAATTTCAACTTTATCAACAATTTGAACAAGCCAATCGAGAGTGTTTAAGGTTAGCCACGTTGGATGGACTAACGGGTGTAGCTAATCGCCGTCGGTTTGATGAATATCTTGACGATGAGTGGCGGCGGATGATTCGGGAAGAGTCACCCTTGTCTCTGATTCTGTGCAATATCGACTTTTTCAAAAAATATAATGATACTTACGGTCATCAAGCGGGTGAGAATTGTTTGCAACAGGTGGCAGATGCATTACGATTTTGTGTTAAACGTTCGGTGGGTTTAGTCGCTCGCTACGGTGGGGAAGAGTTTGCAATTGTTTTACCTAATACCACCACAATTGGTGCGTCGCTAGTCGCTGAAGAATTACGCAGTTTGGTTCACGGTTTAAAAATTACCCATGCGGCTTCTGCTGTCAGTGAATATGTCACCCTGAGTTTGGGCGTGGCGAGTCTGTATCCTGAGCCTGATACTCCACCAGCTAAGTTAGTTGCCGAAGCGGAGATGGCGTTGTATCAAGCGAAAGCCTCTGGGCGTAATCGATATGTGGCGAAAGTTTGAATCGTTATTTGTCATTGGTCATTGGTCATTTGTTGAAGATGTTTTGTACTCTAATCGGGGCGGGTTTAGTAATATTAGGGTGACAATCAAATGTTAATGGTAAAACCCGCCCCTACAACTGTCATAATTCTTCCCCATCTTCCTCCACTCCCCCTCACCACAACACTTACTTATTCAGCAGCCCCTAAAGGGTGGCAAAATGTTGCTAAGATGTCGTAGTATTGCCGATAGTCTGTATATATGTCAATCCCCAAAACAGATAATCGCGAAGAACCATTATGACGACTACGGTCAACCCAACACCCCGATTAGCCTCGCGCTTGGTTAATGGAATCCTTGCCATTAAACCTTTAGCCAATTTAGCCAAGCAGCAAGCTCGTAAGATGATTGTGAAGCGAGCGGAAAAAATTGGCGTACCTTGGACGAAACAGGTCAATGAGTTACGTTCTCTGGACTGGGATAGTTATCTGAATCAAGTCCAAAACCCCCAGTTAACCTACCCGGATTATTATTTGCGCCCCTTCCATGCCTATAACCAGGGAAATCTCCAGTGGGATGCTGCGTTTGAACAGGAAGTTGCCGCTTATGCTGTTCATGCCAATATTTATCCTGAAGATAAACTTCAAGGAGACGCTAAACTGCGGCAGAGTTACCATGAGTTGGTGCAAAAGCAGGTTACAACTGAGCCGCAAGATATTGTGGATCTGGGGTGTGGTGTGGGGATGAGTACCTTTGCCCTACAACAGATTTATCCCCAGGCAAACATGACGGGTGTAGACTTATCGCCTTACTTTCTAGCTGTTGCCGAATATAAGTCCAAACAGCATCATACAGAAATTAACTGGAAACACGCGGCGGCTGAAGCGACAGGTTTACCGGATGCTTCCTATGATTTAGTCTCTATCTTCTTGGTATTCCACGAATTACCCCAAACGGCGGCAAAGGCAATCCTACGGGAGGCACGGCGGTTATTACGTCCGGGTGGCTATCTTACCCTGATGGATATGAATCCTCAGTCTCAGGTGTATGCGACAATGCCAGCTTACGTTTTTACTTTATTCAAAAGCACTGAGCCTTACTTTGACGAGTATTTTACCTTGGATATCCAGCAAGCGATCGCGAAAGCAGGATTCCAGCCACCGATGATCATGCCGAATAGTCCCCGCCATCGGACAATCATTACCCAAGTCGAGACGTAGCGTGCTACGTCTGAAACACCTACTCGTAGCAAAACTTAACATAAACCAATACTCGACATTCTTTCGAGGAGATCCCAGTCTCTGATAGACTTTTAGACTGGGGACAGTAAATAACACCAGGGAAAAACTAAGCAGTTGAGAGGAAAAGCTTCGTGCTAGAAACTACGCTAGGACTAGAAATTATTGAAGTTGTCGAACAGGCAGCACTTGCCTCTGCCAAATTGATGGGCAAAGGTGATAAAAACGAGGCAGACCATGTGGCAGTTGAAGCCATGCGGGAGCGGATGAACAAAATTCACATGCGGGGTCGCATCGTGATTGGAGAAGGGGAGCGAGATGACGCCCCCATGCTCTATATCGGTGAACAAGTGGGCATCTGTACCAGCGAGGAGGCAAAGAACTACTGTAACCCCGATGAACTGATTGAAGTCGATATTGCCGTTGACCCTTGTGAAGGGACGAACTTGGTGGCTTATGGGCAACCCGGTTCAATGGCGGTGCTAGCCATTTCTGAGAAGGGAGGGTTGTTTGCTGCACCTGACTTTTATATGAAAAAGCTAGCTGCGCCTCCTGCGGCTAAGAATCATGTCGATATCAGTAAATCGGCAACAGAGAACCTGCAAATTCTCTCCGAGTGTCTGGATCGCGCCATGGAGGAACTTGTGGTCGTCGTCATGAAGCGCGATCGCCACAAAGGACTAATTGATGAAATCCGCTCTGCTGGTGCGAGAGTTCGGCTAATTAGTGACGGAGATGTCTCTGCGGCTCTCTCTTGTGCCTTTTCAGGGACAAATATCCATGCTCTGATGGGTATTGGTGCTGCACCCGAAGGCGTTATCTCTGCTGCGGCGATGCGCTGTTTGGGAGGACATTTCCAAGGTCAGCTAATTTATGACCCAGCAACTGTGCAGACGGGTTTGATTGGTGAAAGCAAAGAGGGGAACCTAGAGCGGCTCCAAGAAATGGGCATTAATGATCCCGATAAGGTCTACAATACTCATGAGCTAGCCTCAGGTGACACCGTGCTATTTGCCGCTTGTGGGATTACGCCGGGTACCTTGATGGAAGGGGTACGACTCTTCCACGGGGGGGCACGGACTCAAAGTCTGGTTATTTCCACCCAGTCCAAGACGGCTCGATTTGTGGATACTGTCCATCTGTTTGATCAGCCGAAGACCTTGCAACTGCGATAGATACTGTAAATTTATCCATTTTCGCAGGATTTCTCCCACTTGAATTCCAGTCATCGAGATGGAGATAAAAGCGTTCAAGCCAGAGTATAAGCAATGATAATGCTACTTACTCTGGCTTAACGTTGATTGTTTATTTCTCCCCC
>JGI11970J13683_100436_pt1 | contig 7415 bp, 5 predicted proteins | sample ElkSlonscriptome_15_FD_13683 | JGI IMG/M metagenome (IMG submission 13683) | reverse complement strand
CCTAATTGTTCTTGATGGTAAACCATTAAAACTCCAGTTGCTGGGATTAACAATTGCTCTTCCAGTCAGAATTCCTGTAACTATGACTTGACCAAAGGCATTGAGCATGGGATCTATTAAAGTTTCCGCTATCCTAATAGCTGCACTAATTGATTGATTAACATCGTATATCCTCGAAGTTATGAAAGCAGGAGCGCCAGCATATAATATTCCCCCTGAATCACGAAAAGTATGGGAAATAGGACTGTCGTCTGAATCATATTGATTGGGAGTCCCTCCGCAACTAGCATAGGGGTGATTTTGGTCAACTAATACTCCAGAAGTGTCGTAAAAGCATTCGTTTTGTGGATCTTCTGGAGTTGGTATACGCTCTTCTAAGATACCTTGGAAACCACAGTGGAACACACTGGAATCGCCATGATATCTTTGCCAACCTGAAGGGATGGGATTTGTCCAACGGGAAGGACACGGCAGCATTCGTTGAATAGTAGATGGAATTGCTTGTTGCTGCACAACATGAGTTAACTCGTGCGCCGTCAACTCATTATTCCCCGGCTCCTTCCCTTGACCAAAATAAACATCACTCCCATGAGTAAACGCCTGAGCGCCCAACTCCTGATTCATCTGCACCGCTTCACCACCCGTATGCACACGCACCCCACTAAAATCCGCCCCAAAGCGCGGCTCCATAAACCCTCTCACATCCTCCGATAACGGAGAACCCCCACCCTTAGACGCATTCAAACGACTCTCTAAATCCCCAGAGGCTTGATTTCCATCTATTTGATGCGCCCGTTGTATCATTTCCCTCATTTGCACACGCGGATCAATTTGCCTCTGCATTACAGGTTTGATCGACTGCGCTCTTTTCCATATCTGCTTGGGGTGATGGGGGTGATTGGTGTCTAATTGACGCTGAACTGACGCTGAACTATCCGTAGGGGCTGACATTGACATTACCTGAGACGCCATTCGGTCAGCTTCTTGCTCGTAACTATCTCCTGGCGCTCCTACCGTTAACTTAGTTTGAATGCCAATTTCATCTAAGTCTTTCCTTTCCTCCCCCTTCTGTTCCTCCTCTTCCTTAGCACACTCAGCACATTGGCGTTGAATCGGATTTTTTGAGACAGGGGCAAAAGCACCTTTTAATTTGGAAGCTGGACTTTCTGGTAAGGGTGGGGGTGGCTCAAACGTTGGTGCCCATGGCGATTCAAATTTAGGTTGTATTGATTCTTCAGCAATCTCCTGTTCCCTGGTTTGGAGACTTCGCATCACATTGGCGGCAAGTCTATCCATCGAGGTTCTGGAGTATTCCCCTATTTCCTGAGATGATTCTGATGACGGGTTTGGCTTGGGTTGAATCGAAAAATGTCCCAACTTTGATGGACTCTTACCCTTTTTCTGTACCGTTGAGGGAGTCCAGGAAGAATTTTTCTTCTGTGGGGGTTCATACATGATGCCACCTCGGTCGCCATGAAATTGGAAGTATCCCTACTATAGGCGTAACGAGAGCGATCGCACCCAACTCCATCAAAAAACTTGACAAAGCGCGATTCTTTCCCGCTCCCAATCATCCCCCCTTTCTCACCACTCGCCACGCAACCTGAGCGCCGATTTTCCCCTCTCGCACAAACAGGAACGCTCCTCTCGTCCATTCCTCCCCTCTGGGTTTTGCCCCGGTGAGCGCCTGAACCTCTGAGGTGCTGAGAATATAACCCCGTTCAGCCGCCAAATACAACCTATCCCAATGACTGATAGGATTCGGTGGACTAATCGCCCCGGCGATCGCGAAGCGTGTCCGCAGGACGTATCGCTCCCACCATCTCCAGCCAATCGGGGGTGTCTACTGCAGAAGTCTACTGATTGATGGACAAGGTTAGATGAGGTATCAATTTCAATGTCCATCACAGGGGTAAAGCTGGCGATAGTCCCCCCCTTGTCCAGATGTTCTTTAAGCTGATCCAACTGCTCAACCTGTTCAGGTGTTGCGTAAGCTCGATTGCGCTCTCCCTTGTGCAGCTTCAGGTTCAAGCCATCGCACCACTGATAAATAGATTGCCTGGTTTTGAGGTTGTACCTCTCCATCAAGTCTTTAATCGTGTATTGCTCCATCTGAGCCGCCGCTCCAACTGTCTACCGCTCACTATACAGTAAAGGAGAGCGATCGCAATTTTTACGGGATACTTTAGAGGAGAGCGATCGCTTTTGTTTATTTGTCACCAGATTTTGTCTGTGCTATTGTGACTCTTCACCCTGTAATCCACCGAGACTAGTGACAACATCTCGTAAACTTTGTAACCTCGCTTCCCAATGCCGTTTTTGTTCCCCCATTTGAGAACTGGCAGCATAAATAAATCCGTAGCGAGTTAAAAAAGTATTCAGTGTTTGTTGATTGCCACTATGTTGTGCCATTGTATAGCCAATACCTGAATCACGAGTGTAGTTTACTCTGCTTAATGTAGAATTGGCTGCATTTTCAATAGCTGAAATTCTCTGCACAACAACTTCTGTAGGGGGAATGGCACCTATAGCACCAGCAATTCGATTGCGTGTTTGTGAGTTGCCACCACCCCTCCTGCCAGCAACTGCGGCAAGTGCGTTGTAGGCTGCACGACGTCTAATCAAGGGAGCTTTAACTGCTTGACGTGCCGTATCTAAATCCGAGAGTGCTGTCCTAACTCCAGCCTGTGCGTCTTCCAGTGCTTCTTGTCCAACCTCGATACGAGATCCTTGCACTCGTGCAATCGATTGATTGAGTTTGGTCTTCGCTCTGCTAATCTGTCTTGCATAAGAAGCATCTACGATCCGACTAGCTGCGAGTCCAGCAAGATCCCAAAGAGAACTATTATCTCCACCGCCTAAGGAAACCAGCCCTTTAGTTAAATCAAGTAAATCTTTTACATCTGATTTCATGCTGTCACGTGCCTTAACTGCACGATCATAATCTCTTTGCGCGTTCTCTTGTGCATTTTCAGCTTGAGCTAGTTGTAAGCCAGCTTCGGCTGTTTCAACAGCTTCTAAAGCTTGTGCGACAGCATCTACCTTCGTCTGCACGTCAGAAACTGCTGTACGGACATCCGCATCCGCTGCCTGACTTTCCAATACAGCCTCCTCTACAGCAGAACTGCGGGATGCACGATCAATTGCTCTTTGATCTCTGCTATTTAAATTGAGATCTGTACTACTTTCATTTGCAAACAACGCGCCTAAAGTAGTCCCAGATGCTCCTGTTCTCGGAACTTCTTGCTGTTCCGCTAAGGCGGCAAGATTACCACTTTCTCCTTGGTCAAAAGCTTGTATTCCCATTTCAGGAGTTTGTAGGGTGGAATCATTTTGGGCGTTGTTATAAGCCGTAATTAATGGGACAAGTCCATTCCAACCCGTCGCGACATTAGAAATTTTTTCTTGAATACTTTCCCAAGCCGTTTGTCGATCCAGATAAAGCGATATTTCCTCAAAATGGCTTGTATCAATTTGTGGTCTTGGTGAATAGTGACAGTTTCCAGATGGACAATTAGGTGTGTTAGGAGACTGTAGTGTATTGTCTTGCCGAGTTGTACCCTGAGGGGGAGCTGGAACCTCCTCTGGTAAAGCAATTTGGATTTCTGTAGGCTGTTGCGGTATCTCTAACATCATGCCCAACATCAATCCACTCGTGTTCCAGTTGGTTTCTACCATGTCTGGAGCATTCCAATTGTCAGCTGTGCTAAGCTGAGCAATCAGTGCTTCCCACTCAGGATTATCTCTTTGCACAAGACTGTGGTTTGAGCCTGGTACATGTGTAATGCCCGAATCTATTACTCCCCCTTGCTTCATCTGCAAAGACCGATTCATTACCGGATTCACTCTCTGAATCGGGGGTGGATTCCACCCCCCAAGCATCCCTTGTTTCCTCTGAACTGGTCGCTGTGATGTTTCCGGTGCATGATTTTGGATATTAGCAGCATTGTAACCAAACTGGGCTGCCCCTTCCATCTGTTCTTCAATAGAACGAGTTTCCTGCTGTTGGGATAACCCCTGGCTCGGAGTTCCAAAGGGGCGTGTCTGCAACGGATTGCTCTTAGGTAACTGGGCATTTCTTGCCTGGATGCCTTTACCGAACCCCCTGGTTTTCAACGGATTTAATGGAGTGGAAGTAGGCTTCAAGGATGCTCGTTTTCTGATGTGCCGTTGGTTACTCATAACCACCTTTTATATGCAATTGTCAAAATAGGTGCTTTGATTTTCGCATTTTTTCGGCTTTTTGAAACGTTTTAAATATAACTTTATGTTACAGATGATTCACCTGTAAAAAGCAAGAGAAAAGGTGGTTCTTTTTTCCTCCCCTTATTCCCTGTCAAAACGGTAAACGCTGCACCGCCCGTCGCTTCACCTCTTCCCCCCGTCGGTCATACTTCGCGGTGGTGGCAGGAGACGCATGACCCGCCAGCTTTTGCACCGTGACAATATCCACCCCGGCGTCCAACAAATCTGAACAGAACGTCCTGCGAAAATCATGAGGACTAAACGACTCCACCCCCGCCTCTGTTGCTCGTTTCTGCACAATCAACAACACCGCCTGGGGAGTCATCCGCCGCCGCTGCACCATTCCCCCCTTACGAATCGGACACAGCAGCGCTCCAGGTTTCCGTCCCCTAATCTCCAACCAACGCTCCACAAACGATAGCGCCCCATCTGGCAAATACACCAACCTATCCTTCTCCCCTTTCCCCCGCCGAACCTCCAGACGCCCCGTCTCCCTTTCAGAAATCCTTATAATCCAAATTCACCGCCTCAGCCCGACGCAACCCAGCCCCGCGTAAAATCGCAATCAGCGCCGCATCCCTCACCCCTTGAGCCGTTTTATCCAGCTCACAAACCTGAAACAGAGCCGCAATTTCCTCTCCCGTTAAAGCACGACCCCGGAGATTTTTACTCGATTTAATACTCGGTAATTCCACCGCTTGTGTATAACTTTCAGCATCCATAAGCCCCAACTTACGCGCCTCTTTTAACACCCGCCTTAAAGCACACATCATCTTTTGTGCCGTCGCCGGAGAATAGCGCTGCAAAAGCGCCACTCTCACCGCTGCGGTCTGCTGATATTTTAACGCTGCCCAATTCAAAGTATAAGCATCACAAACGCCATTTGTTAACAGAGACGCCATCGCGTTTAATGACTGTTCCATGGTCGATTTTGACCCATCGGATAGGCTCGACAGATACACCGCCGCTGGGTGAGATGTCAGGGGAAGGGGGTGATCCAGTATCAAGTCGTCAACAATCGTCTCGTTCATTGATAGTTTTTACTTATTTAAAGGGGCATTCTAAAAAGCAAATTAAATCGACAGTTAGAAATGGAAAAGTTTAAGAGTAAATCAATGAATTATCCTTTTATAAATGAGTGATGAACTCCCCCGTGTTTTACAGGCAATCTCTACCATCAGGTCATCTGTAGAGAGTTACCCCGATGGATATGGGCAGGGTGTGAGTTTATGATTATTAAGTCGAACCGGGACAACTTACCGCAGGGTCCGCCAATCCTTTATATCATGCGAGGGTGCGATCGCTCTCTGTTCCTCTTCTGGTTACTCCCACATTTTTTGAGATTTTTGAGGGAGTAAAGGCGGATCTGGGGTTTACGTCATTCTGGTTGGAGTCGCCAACAGCACTAAGTTCAAACAAGAGCCAGCCCCCTGGATTGACCTCTCTTAGAATCGCAACTGGGCGAAATGCTAGGGAAGCTATCATGAACTGCAAAGTAAACGGATAAGATTATTGTCCCTCCAAAAGCTAAATGTGGGGTGTGGTTGGGTCGCTTCGCTGATTTTGGCGCGTGTGGTCACGCTGGATCAAACGTTAAATGACTATCGGCAAGACTGAGCAGACGCGCGATCACACGTCCGCAGAGCCGCCAAAATCCCCCAACCATTGCAAATAGTCAGAATAAATCAAAAGTTAGCAGGGCATTAAGTCTATGGCAGACCGCGTCGGTTAAAAAAACGGGGCGAGATCTGGGCTTCGCTGTTACTTAACCTCCTGCACCACAGTATTGAAAATCATGCTGCATTTCTGAGAATGTATAAAGACCGTGTAGAAAAATTTTCTTATTCCGGAGTCAGAGAGGATGGTCAGTGTAGCAGTGAGTCCCTGGCTGTGCCTTCCTTCTTAGCTGGCGGTGGCATCGTTGCGTTTTGCGTTCCGCTCGACTTTGACTCCTTGAGTGCCGGGGGCGGCGCAGCCGCCCCTGGCACTTTAGAACAGTGAGAGCTGCTTAGGCTCAGGCTGGGTTAGCCAGTCCGGGAGTTTCCAGCCGTCCGTCAGGGGAACTACCTCGATCGCTATCCCGTAGTGTTTCGCGAGTGCCACAGTTCCCCAGGTGCCGGAGCCTTTGCCTGAGAAGCTTTTCGAGGGCTTCACTCCCTCCGGGCATGGTTTATTCGGAAATGCGATTAGTTTGGCGTTTGGTGTTTGTGCGATCGCTCGTACCATTCGTTTACTGCGCTCTGCGAGTTGCCAGGGTTGCCGCCCCTCGGCGCGATACACCTGACACCGCAGGCTGTTGCGTACCACGGCATCTGGCGTGAGCCTGTGAATGCAATGTGAGTCGTCATTGGGTCGGATTCTTGATTAGGTTCTCTTCTATTTTACTACTGTTTACAAATTGTTAAAAGCCGATAAACCCTTACGCCATAATTGTTTACAATAGTAGAATAGATAACCTTTAAAGGAATCCGACCAATGTACAACGACATCAGCCACCTTTATGGAGAGCAGCCAGGGACAATTTTTGACAATTACCGCCATTCAGAACTTGATCTGATGATGCAGCGCCAGGATTGGAAAGCCCTTTACTCAATCCTTACGACTGACGAGCGAGTGACGATTCGCAACTATCGCTCCCATGTACGCGGAGAGTGTGGTTTGTATGCAGGGTGGATACAAGGCATAGAAAAAGCGATCGCTCACATTAACGAGCATTGCTGGCAACAGCTCAATCAGCGACTCGCCATCTATGACCGAATCGAGAAGCGCTACTGGTCATCAATTACACCCCCTTACTGGTGTAAGACCAAACGGCGGTGTCTGATTTTTCTGTTGGAACAACGCGCTTGGTTACAGGCAATCTGCGATCGCTCGAATAAATCCGTAGGAGAGCGGCGTTTCCTGGTGGTAAGCATCGATGCCACCAAACGGCTAAAGCTCCAGAAACCCTTCTAACTCCTTAATCTCCTTCTCCCACGTCTCAACTAGCGCCTGATCCGGGCGCTTTCCTTTTAACTGTGCCTTGAGTGCGACTTGTTTTTGGGCGATAGCCAGAGCGATCGCATCCCGGACTAAGGGGTGAGTGACAGCCACATCCTCCGGCGGCTGCTCATGATTTTGCTGATCATTTTGCTCATTGTCCTCGTCCTCCTCATCCAGTCCGAGCATAC
>JGI11970J13683_106987_pt1 | contig 7667 bp, 7 predicted proteins | sample ElkSlonscriptome_15_FD_13683 | JGI IMG/M metagenome (IMG submission 13683) | reverse complement strand
GGTAGAAGGTTGATGAAGGGGTTGGTGTTAAGCGCGATCGCATTTCATCGTGTACTGTTCGCCAAAGATTCATCAAGTCAGATAAACGCTGTCCTTACCTGAGAACCTCTTGTTCACCAACTATAGTTGGTTATACTTTACATAAGCGATCGCTCTGGGTTTCCTGGTTGTAAATATGAATGGTAGCATGAACATTTACTTGGAACACTTTACCCTATAGCCATCGTGTTTGAGATTGAGTTAACAGACCAAGCTATTGAGGATTTGCAGTGGTTTAAGAAACACCAACAGAATGTAATTATTGATGGCATTGAGACAAACCTTGGTTATGAGCCAGCTACCGAGACGCGCAACCGGAAGCGCCTGCGTCCAAACGATACAGCGGAATGGGAATTGAGGCTGGGTGTGTACCGCGTTCTGTATAACGTTGAGGAAAAAGTTAGAATCGTCAGTATCGAGCGCATAGCTGCCAAGCAGAGGAACAAGTATATATTTCAAGGAGAGGAGGGAGAACTATGATGCACTGGGATTATCGGGTGTTCTTTGAGGATGATGGCTACACAATCCGCACTGTGTATTATGATGATCGCGGCGCGATTGCTGCCTGTTCAGAAAAGCCGATTGAGCCTTTCGGAGAGTCACTAGAAGACCTTCAAGATGAATTAAATCTTCTACAGGCGGCTTTAAAAAAGAAAGTTCTTTCGGCTTCTGATATGCCAGATCAAAGCCTTCGTCCGAAGGTAAAGAGAGGAAAATCATTAAAGGCAGTGCGTGAGCAATTTGGCTTACAGGCAGAAGTAGCTCAGGAGTGATAGGTTAGAAAATGAACGTTATAGGGCGACTTTTTATTTTCTCTTAGTCTTGCATTGCAAAAAACAATGTACGGTCGGGCAGACCGAAACATAGAGAGTAATCTCTAAACGCTTAGGGAGCAGGTTCCCTCTGGAGTTATCTAAATTAGGCTCAATGCTTGGTATAATTCTACGGGTGTTTGGTTTAAATATTGCCGCTTTTGATAGATAATTGTAAGGTGTGTCACGGAACTAAGAATCTCCGCACTTATAGGGCGGAGAGTGTCAAGACACGCAAAATCGCTATGCATTGATGCAGGTAGGTTGGGATAGAGGACGACGGGTGAGGGGAAATTTGATTTATGTGACGTTGAGTGAAGGCAAGGTTTGGGTGGAATATGACGGGATGAAACGGGGAATCAGCCAAGACTTAATTGCCGCAGGTATTCCTCCAGAGCGAATTGTTCTAGCATTTCTTCCGGAAGGGCAAGCTGCTGCAACGGCTTGAATTTAAACAAGGAAAACATCATGAACGAGGAAAAAAAATCGATTCACGACTTTGATTTTAAATTAATCTGCGAATATTTTTCAAGCCTAGAACGACAAGGACCTGGGAGTCCCGAAGTAACGATTAAAGCTTTGAGCTTTATTGATAATCTTACGAATGAATCACAAATTGCTGATATTGGTTGTGGCACCGGTAGTCAGACAATGGCAATGGCTAGTTGTACGTCAGGGTATATTACAGGAATCGACTTATTTCCCGGCTTTATAGATCTATTCAATCTTAACGTACATAAACTGAATCTTCAGGATAGAGTCAAGGGTATTGTTGGTTCAATGGAGAATCTTCCTTTTCAGAATGAAGAATTAGACTTAATCTGGTCAGAAGGAGCAATCTACAATATCGGGTTTGAACGAGGCATAAACGAATGGCATAAGTTTTTGAAGACAGGAGGCTTTATTGGCGTTTCAGAGGCATCGTGGTTTACCGAAGAGCGACCTGATGAAATCGACGCATTTTGGAACGATGCTTATCCGGAAATAGATACTATTTCAAACAAGGTGGCACAAATGCAAAAAGCCGGATATATTCCAATTGCCACTTTTGTCCTGCCCGAAAGCTGTTGGACTGACAATTTTTATACGCCGCAAGTTTCTGCACAGAAAAACTTCTTGAAAAAATATGCAGGCAATAAAACAGCCGAAGAGTTCATAGAAAACGAAATAAATGAAGCTGAATTATATTACAAATACAAAGAATTTTACGGCTATGCTTTCTATATCGGCAAAAAGATTTAAAGTGAACGGTGGAGTCGTCATCAGTCCTTTTTATTCAAATCAAGCCAACGCGATCGCACGTTGGTGAACCACACAGATTAACACACAGAGGACAACACAAAGCGCGATCGCATCCCATTGATCAGGATAACAATATTACAAGTACCGTAGGGGCGCAAGCCTTGCGCCCCCAGTAAACCACCGGAAAAGTTGGTGTTCTGCGGCGCAGTGGTGTTCTTGGAGACGTTAATTAACTAAAAAATATGCGCCTAACGCACCCTACGACTACTCAGCCTAATGCCCCCTCCGGCTACGAGAGAGCGATCGCGTCGAGCCAGATTCGCCACGGGTGGATACTACCGAATCAACCATAGACTTAAAGCGATGGCTACCCATCACAAAAACAATCCTATTGTGAATGGTTATCACAACAGCCGTGAATTCCTTGATATAGTAATACTTAACCAAAGAAAGACATCTAAAGTCTCGGTTCGTTTTAACGTAGTCGCGAAAGTCCTGACCCTCAACGTTCGTAGGGTGAGGATGGACAGCGGACTCTCCGGAGGTACGGAGTCAATCAATAGATTTATTGACTGGCAATCTATCTATCCAGTCTTCAATAAGCTGAGTGATAGTTTTTTCTTTTTCTTGGGCATAACCTTTGAGTTTTTTCATTCGTTTTTCAGATAACCTTACATGGAGGTTTTGGGTTTTCATTATGTGTTGACAACTGCAACACGAATATACTATCATATATTTGGTTGCTAACCACGGGCGTATGGACTATCAGACAGGCTAACTTCAAAGTAGAAGTAAGATACTGGTCGCTCCAAACATCGCCGCTCTGGAAGGAACATGACCGCTGGTTCCCTTCGACTACGCTCAGGGGTAAAAGATAAGCCAAGTTGTGTTGCACAGAAAAAAATAACTGTCTGCGGAAGGCGGACGGCTGCCTGTGGACGCGGAGTAAGACCATCACCAGATTGAGTTCTGGACTTTCTGTTCTTAGGAATTAGAAAGTACCCAACGTGGCATCGGCGGATGAAACGGGAAATCCTAAAGACGAATAAGACCGTCCTTGTTTAGCTAAGTTAGAAGCCCTAACTTCAGCGAAGCAAGTTAGGGTACTTCACGCTAGAACACAGTATTTGAGAGGATAGAACACAATATGGCCTACGCACTTCCTGATTTACCTTATGCTTACAACGCACTGGAGCCTTACATCTCAGCTAAAACACTAGAGTTTCATCACGACAAGCACCACGCGAAGTACGTCACTAAATTCAACGACATGTCGCAAGCCGCTGGTATGGCTGACAAGTCCATCGAGGAAGTCATTAAGGCTAGCTACAATGATTCGTCCAAGTCAGGGCTTTTCAATAATGCCGCCCAAGCTTGGAATCACACCTTCTTCTGGAACTCGATGAAGTCGGGTGGTGGCGGTGCGCCCAGTGGTGCAGTCGCTGACAAAATCAAGTCTGATTTAGGCGGCTACGATAAGTTCAAGGAAGAATTCAAGAATGCGGCTACAAGCCAATTTGGTAGTGGCTGGGCGTGGCTAGTCGTCGATAATGGCACGCTCAAAGTAGTTAACACCGCCAATGCTGTCAACCCCATTGCTTTAGGGATGACACCGTTGTTAACCTGTGATGTGTGGGAACACGCCTACTATCTGGATTATCAAAACAAGCGTCCTGATTTTGTGGAAGCGTTTCTCAACAATCTGATTAACTGGGACTTTGTGAATCAGCAAATGGCTGCCGCTTGAAGGTAATCCAGTGAAGATGTCACGTCAGTAACAGTGACTAGCCCCGCCTGATCTGGATATCAGACGGGGCTTTTGGCAGTTTGGGTTCTTGATGTGCGATCGCGCCTATACAGAATAAAATGAACAGTAAAGACTTAGCCAAATACATTGAAGCGACAGACGGCATTGCCAAGCCTTGGCTGTTAGTGCAATTGCGTTTACAGAAACTCCAAGAGCGTAAAGCAACCATGACACCAGATGCCTATACTCGTGAGCTAGCTGAGATTCATCAGGATCTGATGAATCTGGGTGAGTGGTGGCATGGTATTGAAGCAGAGGTGTTTGGCTAATTGCAATCAGGTGATCCGCCTCACACGGATTGCCTCAAAGTATCACGTTGAGCGAAAAAACGTCATCACAACCTTTTTCGCTATTTTTATTACATTAGAAGTATCGAGTTTGAGAATTTTTCGCTATATCTGCCCTAGGCGTGAAAATCACCGCTTTTGAGCCAAGACGGATTAATGGCAAAGGAAAGGATTACTCAACTCTCAGAGAGATTTATCATTATAGTCAACTACTAACTCATAAACTTCGATTGTCCTAATGAATCCCCTTGAGGTAACCCTGTATGTTTGACACAACCCAAATACTGATCGACAACTTTGTGTATCGGATTCGCGAAGGCTACAGCCGAACTTACGGTGGCTGGAAGTCTGACTACGGTGACATTATCGGCTGGGCGGGCGGTATGGCATTAGAAAATATTGCCAATAGTGACGCTCTCTACCACAATGTTGAACACACCATTTTAGTCACCTTAGTCGGACAGGAAATTCTGCGCGGTAAACATATCCGTGAAGGAGGTATTTCCTGTGAAGACTGGATGCATGCGATTATCTCCTTACTCTGCCATGATATTGGTTACGTTAAAGGCGTCTGCCGACAAGACCGCTTAAGTGAAAACCGCTATGCCACAGGCGTAGATGGGGACAAGGTGAGTTTACCACCAGGGGCGACAGATGCCAGCCTCACCCCCTATCACGTTGATCGCGGTAAGCTGTTTATTGAAGAACGGTTTGGTGGCAATTTACTGATTGACGCCGAAGAAATTAAGCGGAATATTGAACTCACTCGTTTTCCGGTGCCAACTGATCAAGACCACCTAGACACAAGCAACTGTCCGGGTTTGGTGAGATCTGCCGATTTAATTGGTCAACTCAGTGATCCGCGCTACTTGAAAAAGATTAGTGCTTTGTACTATGAGTTTGAAGAAACGGGTGTGAATAAAGCCTTAGGCTATAGTCATCCAGGAGACTTGCGCCAGAACTATTCCAAGTTTTACTGGAGTGGGGTGTATCCCTACATTAAGGACTCATTGCGCTACTTAGAGTTGACGCTAGAAGGGAAGCAAATTGTGGCAAACCTTTATGCCAATGTGTTTGTGGTTGAACACGAACACCCATCCCTCCATGCAACCATTAGCGTCGCTTAAAAGACGGTAAGGGCACGACATGTCGTGCCCCTACAAATGGTTCAACGGGAAAGCCTGGGTAAGTCTTGATATCCGAGTGTCTCCGTTACATAAAACAAACGATAGGGTTTCAGGTTTTAACAGCAAGCCCTAATTCGCGATCGCTGTTCAAGTCGCATTCAAGTCCTTTTGTTATAGTTGTGGATATTATAAATAAATCTATCTCAAGTTAGATGTATGAACAGCGTCCTGGCTTCCACAACGGATTTATCTCCTATGGACGAGCCGATAGTAAAGCCTTTGCCCTTAAGCTCTACAAGCACCTGACTGAGTATGGCTTAAAAATTTGGTTTGACTTTGAAAATATTCCTCTGGGCGTAGATTTTCAAAACCAAATTGATGATGGGATTGAAAAGGCGGATAACTTCCTGTTCATCATTGCACCCCATTCCATCAACTCCCCCTACTGCCGTAAAGAAATCGAACTGGCAATCAAGTACCACAAGCGGATTATTCCGTTGTTGCATATCGAACAGATTAGTCGTGATACCTGGCAACAACGGAATCCCCAAGGAACGGATGCTGACTGGGATGCTTACCAAGCAAAGGGACTGCATTCGAGCTTTCCCAATATGCATCCGACAATTTGCAAAATTAATTGGGTGTATTTTCGTGAGGGAATTGACGACTTTGATCAGGCGCTCTCCGGACTATTAGAACTGTTTGCACGGCACAAGGATTACGTACATCAGCACACGTACTTCTTGGATAAGGCACTAACTTGGGAACGACAACACAAACTGTCGCAATACTTACTCATTGGCGAGGAACGACAGCAAGCGGAAGCATGGCTTAAGGTGCGCTTTAAAGACGAGCAGCCCCCATGCACTCCAACTGATTTACACTGTGAGTTTATCAGCGAAAGTATCAAAAATGCCTATAACCTGATGACTCGGGTGTTCCTCTCCTATGCCTACGAAAATGAGGCAGTGATGCGGCAGATTCGCACCAGTCTGTGGCGTGCAGGATTTACGGTTTGGACGAATACCGCTGATATTCAAACAGGAGAAACCTTTGAGGCAGCGATTAAGCAGGGTGTAGCCCAAGCGGATAACTTAGTCTATTTGCTCTCGCTTGACTCCTTGAACTCCACTTACTGTCAGCAAGAATTGAACTATGCTTTAGCCCTAAATAAACGGATTATCCCTGTGCTGGTGAGTCCTGTTGAGCCGGAGCAAATCCCGCCAGAATTGCGCTCGTTACATTATATTGATCTGACTGATAATCTTCTTTCAGAAGATTATCGTCTTGATGAAAGCCAACTGATCAAAATACTGGATCAGGAGGCAGTTTACTACTACGAGCATAAGATTTTCTTGGCTAAGGCGCTCAAGTGGCAGCAGCAGAACCGAAACTCCAGTATTTTGCTGCGGGATTATAATCTGCGTCATGCTAAAGCTTGGTTGCAAGTAGCGAAAAAGAGGACTCAACATCAACCAACAGCTTGGCACGAAGAATTTATCACTGAAAGTCTGCGACAGCCACCCGAATTGTCCCATGATGTGTTTATTTCCTATTCTGATGCTGACTCAGACTTTGTGCGTAAGCTGAATGATGCGTTACAGATGCAGGGTAAAACGACGTGGTTTGACCAGGAAAGCATTTCTACCCAAGCGGACTTGCCCCAGGATAGAGCTTCAGGAAGTGACAGCATTGCCTTGCAGCTAGTCATTGATCAGGGTATTGAACGGGTTAAGGGTATTGAACGAGCTAATACAATTGTCGCGGTGATTTCTCTTCCTTTTGTTAACGATGCTGATGTGGCTAAGGAGTTAGCTTATGCCCAGACGCTGAATAAACGAACGGTTGCCATCTTGCATCAAGAAACAGCCACAGCCGAACTTCCCTTGGCTTTAGAGAACGCCCAGTGGATTGATTTCCGTAGACACGGCGGTGAATTTTTACCCAATTTTGGCGAATTAATCCGGACGCTAGATAGTGATCCGGACTATACACGCACTCACACTCGGTTGCTGGTGAAGGCGATGGAGTGGGCACAAAAGGGGCGGGATGATAGCTTTTTACTGCGGGGAAAAGATTTAGTCGCCTCTGAGCAATGGTTGCAGGAATCAGCCGACAAGCAACCGAAGCCCACGGCGCTGCAACTCGATTACCTGAAAGCTAGCCGAGAACTGCCTTGTCGCAAAATTAAGCGGCGTTCGGTGGTGTTGATGAGTGCCGTCGTTTCAGTGCTGGTGGTTGTGGCTCGATTTTTAGGGGGGATGGAGTCGGCTGAACTGAGAGTCTATGATCAGTTAATGCGGTTACGTCCCAGTGAACCTCAAGATCAGCGTTTTTTAATCGTTGAGGTGGA
>JGI11970J13683_100228_pt1 | contig 8282 bp, 6 predicted proteins | sample ElkSlonscriptome_15_FD_13683 | JGI IMG/M metagenome (IMG submission 13683) | reverse complement strand
CCTGGGCAGACGTACTCAACCGCGCCAACTTAGGTTTTGAAGTCATGCACGAGCGCAATGCTCACAACTTCCCCTTAGACTTGGCGGCTGGTGAAACCACCCCAGTAGCTCTGACTGCTCCTAGCATCAACGGCTAATCAGGAATCAAGCAGGCGGCGCGACGAGCAAGCAAATAGATGCGATTATCGCGTCACCTCAACTAAATAAAACCCAGAAAGCGCTCTCCCATAACGGGGGGGCGCTTTTTGGTGTGGATTGGCGCAGAAACTGCGGTGGCAAAGACGTTCCCCAGTAATACAGTAAGTAATGCAGTAAGTAATGCAATAATGCAGTAAGTAATGCAATAATGCAGTAAGTAAGCACTGAATTCATTATTCGCCTTAACCCTAAGAGTCATTCGTGAACAAAATCATCGGTTTCTTGAACCAAAAAGGCGGCTGCGGCAGTGCGATTCGTTCTCTCTAAACCTTGATAAACCTGGGTTTTAGCCTTTTGAAATCCACTCAAGGGGGACGAGAGGCAAGGAAAAACAGGGGTCAACCCCACACTCACCTTGACAACTTGATACTCGATGTAGGACGAGAATGTTGCGGAGATGTAACAAATCCTTCGAGGAAATGTAAAAAACCCAACGATTCAATTTCCTACCTCCTCGGTGATAGCAGATAGCATCATCCCCATCTTTCAACATGACAACTCGGAGGGTGAAGCGGGATGAAAAGCGGGTAACCAGAAAGTTGGTATGGAATCCCCGCGAGCTAGATGGACATGGCTAGGAGACGAACCTGCGCTATTAACCTTCGTTACCGCCAACTTGCTTACCCAACTTAACGAGCAAGAGTCAAAAAGACACGGTTGTTTGGTGTAGGGTGTTTGACCGCCACTCTACAATCACCCCAAAGTAACAACCCGGAGGATAGCAGGAGCCTAAATCCATCGTAAAACGAGTATCAGGAACGAAGTAACCCGTCATCACCTCTCAGGAAGGTCGATACCTGAGCAGTCAGTCAGGCGCACGGTCTTGACGGGAAGGATTGTTTCAGAAGCAAACGCTCTGGGTAATGTCAGAGATACGCTAACGGAAACACTGTAATGCGGATGATAGAAGACCAAGTAAGAGTGAATAAGTCATGAACACAGCTCCAAAGCTGATGTATGAATGGAAGAACATACCCTGGCGTAAGCTTGAGGTACAGGTTTTCAAGCTCCAAAAGCGAATCTATCGAGCCTCAGAACGTGGCGATGTTAAGCAAGTCCGTAGGCTCCAGAGGCTTCTGGTTAACTCTAGGGCAGCAAAGCTTTTGGCTGTTCGTCGGGTTACCCAAGATAATCGAGGCAAACGCACCGCAGGGATTGATGGAGTGAAATCTATCCACCCAGCGGGGCGGCTTAAGCTTGCCGAAGATTTAAAACTATCTGATAAAGCATCTCCAATTAGAAGAGTTTGGATACCCAAACCTGAAAAACAGGAGAAACGCCCACTCGGAATTCCGACGATAGAAGACAGAGCGAAACAAGCCCTAACTAAGTTGGCACTTGAACCCGAATGGGAGGCTCTATTTGAGCCACACTCCTACGGGTTTAGACCAGGCAGGTCAACCCACGATGCGGTTAAATACATCAAACTCGATATCCAAAGAAAGGACAAATATGTTCTTGATGCGGATATTAGCAAATGTTTCGACCGCATTAATCAAAAAGCGCTGCTAGACAAGTTGAATACGTTTCCTCTGATGAGGAGACAGATAAAGGCTTGGTTGAAAGCAGGTGTTATGGAAGGGGAAACACTATTCCCCACAGAGGAAGGAACTCCGCTAGGAGGGGTGATATCGCCGTTACTGGCTAACATTGCCCTTCACGGACTGGAGAATTATCTCAACAGTTGTGTGACCAAACGGAAGCAAATTAATGGAAAAGTGACCAATTGGAAACTCACTGTCGTCCGTTACGCTGACGATTTCCTCATCATGCATAGAGATTTGAATGAATTACTAAGAATCAAGTCTCTCGCTGAAAAATGGCTCAACCAGATGGGATTAGAACTAAGTCCAACCCAAACCAAGATTGTCCACACCTTCTTTTCCTTAAATGAGCAAGAACCCGGTTTCGACTTTCTCGGATTCTCATTCCGTCAATATCCACTGGGAAAACGGAATCGCAGATTAAGAGCAGGAGGAAGTCGCGCTGGAGGACAATGCTGGACACAAGAAGCCCTGTTCAAAACCATCATTACGCCGACTGTTGGAGCAGTCCAGCGTCATAAAGCTAAACTTAGCCAGATTATCGATGGATTAAAAACGGCACCTCAGTCTAGGTTAATTCGTGAATTAAACCCAGTTATACAGGGCTTTGCGAATTACTACTGTGCCGTAAACTCCAAAGAAGTTTTCAGCGATATCGACCACTGGTTATGGGAAAAACTAAGACGTTGGGCATTACGTCGGCACCCCATAAAACCTGCCAAATGGGTGTTCAACAAATATTGGCACGTTGACGAGCATAACGGAACAAAAAAATGGGACTTTCATGATGGAGAAACTTCTCTATCCCAACACCGTCTCACCCCTATAAAAATGCACGTCAACGTCAAAGAAACCAGAAGTCCATATGACGGAGATTGGGTGTATTGGAGTACACGCAGGGGTAAATACCCAGGTACTAGACCTGTCATAGCTCAACTTTTAAACAAGCAAAAAGGTAAATGCCCTATATGCCGACTCCACTTCACTCTAGAAGACATCATTGAAGTTGACCATGTTGACAACAACCACGGCAACAACAGGATGTCTAACCTACACGCCTTACACGGACATTGCCATGATTGGAAACATACAGTTTCAATCAGTTAATAAAACTGGTTAGGTACTCGTAACAAGAGCCGCATTAGAGAGGAGCCGGATGAAGAGAAATTTTCATGTCCGGTTCTGAAGCCGAGTTAGAAAGGTGACTTTCTAACTTAGGATAACAATCCACCACAGCCGTTCACTTCACGCATTGGCTAGCCACCAAACAGAAAAAGAAGGTGCTGCTCGTCGATGCCGATTCCCAGCAGTCCAGCTCCGCCTGGTTAGCGGGCATGGAATTATCCATTCCCTATAAAGTGGTGCAAACTCCTGATGACTTACTCGAACGCCTGCCAGAACTAGAACAACAATACGACCAGCTCGTTGTCGATGGTCCAGCCTCCTTAGCCGAAGCCACCAGAGCCATTCTGTTTCGCGCTGTCCTGGCTATCGTCCCCGTCCAACCCACAGGTGTAGATTTGCGATCGGCGTCTGATGCAGTGCGGTTAATCAAACAAGCCCAGTCCGTTCGCGGCGGTCCCCCCATGGCGGCGATGTTTGTCTCCCGAGCCGTCAAAGGCACCAAACTCAAAGATGAGGCGATCGCGCTTTTGAGCCAAACCCAAGACGTCACCCTACTCAAAACCGTGATTCATCAAAAACAAGCGATCGCGGATACCTCCGGTCAGTCCGCAACCGTCTGGGACTTCCCCAGCCGCCCCGCCAAAGAGTCAGCGCGGGAATACGAGCGATTGTTCAAAGAAATTATGACATTATTATGACTCAAAAGAAAAATCGCAAGCCCCTTACCGATACCCTGGCACAACAGTTTGTCTATGGTGAGAACCCCAAAGACACTACATCAGACTCTTCCCAGGAACCGACACCCACTCAACCCAAAGAAGACAAAACCCCACCCAGAAAGAGCGACACCAAACGCGATCGCTCTTCGAGTAAAGCGCCAAGCACAGATAGCACTCCTTCCACCTCAGAACCCATGTCAGAGAACAACTCCAAAACCTTGGGGGTCAAACTCCCTTCCCAGTCTAGACTGATGGATAAGTTTCAAGCACCCTCCAAAGAGGCGACGGTACGCTTTACAGTAGATTTGCCCATATCAATGCACCGCAAGCTGTCACTCTTAGCCGCGAGGACTGGTAAGAAAAAGGCGGAGATTGTGCGAGTGTTATTGGATGAGACATTAAAAGATTTAGAGGGTGATTAACCAGCAAATCAGCCAATTCGCGTAGTCATATTAAGAAATATTGCTGATGTAGGCATCATTGAACAGAGACGATAATTGGATCTAGGCACCGAGAAATAAATTGGCATACCGGGGTTTGCGCCGTGAGAATTCAGTCTCCGAATCGATACGCAAGCCCTTTGTTTCTCTCCTTGAATTTCTCTTCCAGCAGCAAGGTTATCCAGATTGACAGGGACAACTCTTGAAAAGCTTGAGTAAAGTAGAGATCAGCAAAAAGCTTTTCTTTGCTCATTGCCACTCCTCTAAAACATGAGCAGTTATTCCCTCAGCAATATTCTCTTACCGGCTGTATTTATCTCCAGTGCTGTCTTTTCTACATTGACAGTACCCTTTGCTTTAATCGGGAAAGAACCCGTCATTATTGAACTCTCCCCCTTTTATAGTGGGGAAATTCAACCGATTTTTGATGGCAATCACAAAGAGGTAGCCATTCCCTATATCGGATTCTCCATCGTCGTCAGCGTGGGAGCTGGCATGGCTACCGTCGAAATGATTCGACGGTGGAATCAATGGAGTGAATCAACGACTGAAGAAGAGGAATCATCCAATTCGCCGCCCAATTCACCCGAAACCCCAATTCAGCCCGAACCCCTCGACCACCCCGAATACCGACCAGAAGTTTCGGCAATAGACCTACCCCCTTCAGATGAAGGTTTCGACAGTCCATTGCTAACGCCTCCAGAAGCCGTTGGAGAAGAGCCAGACGTACCTGTTGAACCTGAGCCACTCTTAGTTCAGCCTCCACCCACTCTACCTCATCCGACAGGGGCGCTAAGTGTCCTGTCAGAAGCACCCGACTTATCCCCAGTGCCAGAAGGGAATAAGGTGATTCAGTTTACACCACGTCACGCCAATCAATCTGCTACTCTTTCTTTAGACGCAATTGAAAGTGAAATCCTAGAATCTCGCCACCAGTACAAAACCTGCCGGATTCAAACACCCCATTTAAAACGACGCTTATTTGCCATCGCTGTTGAGGGTCAATACTACAGCTTTTTGAGAGCCGAGAAAAACAAGGAGAAGGTACTAGAAATACTGAATCGGCTAGGTGATAGCGTTCAGAAAACAGTGATTACGAAAACGGAAAAAGGCTATGCAATATGGGCTTTGGAGCCAGACGTTTCCTGACACAAATTATTTTTAATTTCTATTGAAATGAATGCTGACGAAATAATAGAAAGATATAGACAAGGGGAACGGGATTTTAGTGGAACCGACTTAAGTGGAGCTTCCTTAAGTGAAGTAGACCTGCAACGAGTCGTGTTGTGGCGAGCCAACCTCAGCAAGGCAAACTTAACAGGTACAAACCTCAGTGGGGCAGATTTATTGGGAGCCAATCTGAGTGAAGCAAACCTGAGTCGTGCCGTACTCTGTGGTGCCAATCTGAGTGAAACAAACTTCAGTAATGCACTGCTGCATAAAACCAACTTTCATACCACCCTTTACAACAAAGCCACTCAGTTTCCTGACAATTTTGACCCCGTTAAAGCAGGGGCTTATTTAATTGCACCTCAAAGTTTACTTCCCGAAGCTGACCTGAGTGGGGTAGACCTCAGTAACGCCAACTTAACCGGGGCGAATTTGAGTCGTGCTGACCTATGGAAAACTAACTTGAGAGAAGCCTCTTTGCAGGAGGCGAATCTAAACGAAGCCTGTTTAATGGGCGCTGACTTAACCAGAGCTGACTTAACCAGAGCTGACTTAAAACAATCTAATCTATTAGGAGCTAATCTACGAAACGCTACCCTTCTAGAGATTGACATCAAAGGCGCACTCTACGACGAAACGACTCAATTTCCCCAAGATTTTGACCCAACCGAAGCCGGAGCGTACTGCATTGCTCCTGGCGCGTCACTGGCTGGAGTCAACCTCAGTGGAGTCAACCTCAGTGGTGCCGATTTGAGTGAAGCCGATTTGAGTGAAGCCGACTTGAGCGGGGCAAACTTATTTGGTATTTCACTCGCTTATGCCAATTTGAGAGGAGCCAAATTAACCAATGCCATTCTGTGGGACGCTGAACTGATTGGCGCGTCTTTACAAGAAGCATCGCTCAGTGGAGCCGACTTGTGGCAGGCAGATTTACGGGAAGCTGACTTAACCGGAGCTGACTTGAAACAATCCAATCTATTGGGAGCTAATCTGAGTTCGGCTAACCTACAAGAGGTGAACGGGATGGGCGCACTCTACAACGAAGCGACTCAGTTTCCTGTCGAGTTTAACCCAACTGAAACCGGGATGTACTTAATTGCTCCGGGTGCGTCACTTGGGGGAGTCAATCTGAGGGGAGCTGACCTGAGGGGAGCGGATTTGAGTGGTGCTGATTTGAGGAAAGCCAAATTGTTTGGCGTCAATCTTCAAGATGCCACTCTAGAGGGAACCCAGCTTGAAGACACACTTTATAACGAAGCGACTCAATTTCCTTCCGGTTTCGACCCGCTCAAGGGTGGCGCGTGCTTAATTGCCCCTAGAGTATCACTTTCTGGCGTGAATCTGGGTGAGGCGGATCTCAGGGGAGCTGACCTAAGTCAAACCAACCTATGTGGGGCTTCTTTGAGCAATGTCACTCTGGATGGTGTCAGCGTCAAAGCCGCCATTTACAACGAAGCGACTCAATTTCCTTCAGGTTTCGACCCAAGCGAGGGCGGTGCGTACTTGATTGCCCCTGGAGCGTCCCTGAAAAAAGCAGATCTGAGTGGAACCGATTTAGGGGGAGCTGACCTGAGGGGAGCGAACTTGAGTCAGGCGAACCTGAGTCAGGCAGATCTGTGGGGTGCCAATCTGAGTCAGGCGAACCTGGAAGCTGCTAATCTGGAAGGCGCTAACTTATTGGGTACCAATTTAGTGCGTGCTAACTTGAGCCACGCCAATCTGAGTCAAGCGAATTTGGATGGGGCAGAGCTGACTGAAGCCAAGCTTAAGGGGGTAGACCTGAGTCAGGTTGACTTAGACGGAGTGATTTTGAGTGGAGCAATCATGCCCGATGGCACAGTCCATACTTAGCCGCTAACCTAACAAAACCTTTTCCTGGGACAGATCTGAGGAACTACTGAGCGAGGAAAATTTGGCTGAGAGCATACTGAGAAGGATGGCAATCTGGGCATGATCTGCCTTATCGATTAATTCTTCTATCTCTTCCTCAAACGAGAGCGATCGCTCCGGTACAGACGCCCCAAGCACCAGCGAGAAGTAGTACTCCCTTGCCTCGGTCGATAGTTTCATTAAGAGTTTACCCAGGTTTTCAGTAGTCATCGGCTGCCTACCTTTCCTGAAATAGGAAATGGTCTGCTGAGACAAACCTGTCTGTTCGGAGAGCCACTTGGCGCTAACTCCGTAAGTTCTCAGCGTTTTATCGAAAGCTTTATTCCAATCCATATCTTCGATTCTACGCTTTTTAGAATAATTTTAAATAAATTGAATTGACAAAACGAATTAAATTTTTGTTTAATAAATGGGATTCACCTAGAAAAACTCTAGGAAAAAAATTCGCCCTACCCCAAGTAGGGCGGGGCAATCCTTAATTATATAGGAATTGTATAGGTAAATTATGACACAACACTACCGAATGACTCAAGCCGACGCGATCGCCCAGTACAAAGATGGGCTGATTTCTGCCACGGCTTTAATCTACTACTACCTGAAAATCAAGCTGGCTCCAGACTGGAAGATGACTCTACACCAACGTTCAGTCTGCAAAGAACTGGGAATCAGCAAGGCAGCTTTCTACAAGGGTATTCAACGCTTGAAGGACAAAGGTCTGATTGATTGGGAGGCTCCCAACGGTGTAGTCGTGAGCTTTGTACAGAGCGAAGACACTTGTGACCAATCGAAGACTGTTGAACGGAGTACAGACGCTTGTGATCAATCGGAGACGGTTGAACAGAACGAGGACTCATTAGACAAATCAGAAACTTGTTGGACAAATCAGAAACTTGTTGAACAGAACGAGAACTCATTGGACAAATCAGAAACTTGTTGGACAGATCGGAGACTCGTTGGACAAATCGGAGACTTGTTGGACAGATCGGAGACTCCGTTGGACAGATCGGAGACTCCGTTGGACAGATCGGAGACTCCGTTGGACAGATCGGAGACCCTCACCCCCCCCAACCCCGCTCAGAGAAAGCATTCCCCCGATTCTCCATATTCTTATCAGATTTTTATCAACTCTCTCTCAGATTGCGAGAGAGAGAGCTTTTTTGAGTTTGGAATGAAAAAGGCAGCAGAGCTACCTAAGC
>JGI11970J13683_117031_pt1 | contig 8354 bp, 4 predicted proteins | sample ElkSlonscriptome_15_FD_13683 | JGI IMG/M metagenome (IMG submission 13683) | reverse complement strand
CTTGGCTTTCAAACTATTGATTTGTCTTGGTTCGGACGCTTGGGTTGGGAGTGAACTCCGTTTCAAGCGCATTTACCAATGTAGTGGCTATTTCTGGAGTTGTCAACCTTTTGAGGGATTTTTTTTTGGAGAAGTCAAAAACCCTTTCCCAGAGGGCGATCTGAGCTATGTTAAATCTAGAGCTAACCCGACCAGCTTGAGAAAATTACCCCTGTTTGTCAGATGAGAGCTTTACCGCCATTGATCCTGCTAGATCCGATCCTCCAGAACTGGTTGTTAGAAGATATCGGTCGAGGCGATCGCACTACTCAAGGCTTGTGGGAAGCCCCGAACAAAATTGTCCAAGCCGAATGGACGGCTAAAGCAGAGGGAGTGATTGCTGGATTGCCGATCGCGAAACGGCTCTTCCAACTCTTAAGCGATCAAACCAGTTTTGTGGCGGCTGTGGCTGAGGGGGAATACTGTCATCCTGGACAGGTAGTTGCTCGTTTACATGGCGCTCTAGATACTCTATTGATGGGAGAACGAGTGGCTCTCAACCTGGCGATGCACTTAAGCGGGATTTCTACCCTTACCCGCGAATATGTCGATCAACTCATCGATTTTCCCACTCAACTCGTCGATACCCGTAAAACGACCCCTGGGCTAAGACTGCTAGAAAAATATGCCACCCAAGTCGGCGGTGCCATTAATCATCGTTTTGGCTTAGATGATGCCGTGATGATTAAAGACAATCATATAGTGGCAGCAGGTAGCATCAAAGACGCGATCGCTCGTATCCGGGAACAAATGCCCTACCCCCTAAGGATTGAAGTCGAAACCGAAACCCTAGAGCAAGTGACAGAAGCCTTAGATCAGGGGGCTGACATTATCATGCTGGACAATATGCCCTTAGAGAGGATGCGACAGGCGGTACATAAGATTCGCGGCAAAAATGACCGACTGAAAATTGAAGCCTCTGGGAATATCACCCTGGACACCATTCGTGCTGTAGCCCAAACCGGTGTAGACTATATTTCCACGAGTGCCCCCATAACTCGTTCCACTTGGCTGGATTTAAGTATGAACTTACTGCACGAGAATCACATTTAAGTGGGTGGACACAATTAAAGTTAACGGTTGAGATTGGGGAACAGGGAACACCTCGACTTACCTCGACTCCGCTCGGTAACACGCTCGGTGTCTCACAGGGAACAGTAAGGGTTTGAGGCTTGTTTATATAACTTAATCTAGTTAATTTTATTTCCACCAACCTACTTAAAGTTCATTTCCTAATGTTTTGAGTAAGCCATTTCTCCCTAATTCTTGGCAACCTCTTATCGTTTCAACTCTTTACCTAGCGCAATGACTTCAACCTTGGAACAACTAAAAGCCAAATGTGAGCAAGCATTGATTGCTGCCTTTGGTGAAACGATGGCGGGTACAGATCCAATGTTAGTTCCTGCCAGTAACCCAAAATTTGGTGATTATCAATCGAATGCGGCACTCTCTCTGGCAAAACCGCTAGGTCAACCTCCACGAGCGATCGCACAGATGCTGATTAACCATCTCGATGTTGCTGATATCTGCCATCCTCCCACAGTCGCAGGACCCGGTTTTATTAATTTCACCCTCAAATCCGCCTATTTAGAAGCCAAGCTGAATAGGAATCTCACCCACCCTCGCTTAGGTGTAGAACCCGCCAAACAGCCCCAGCGCGTTGTTGTGGATTTTTCCAGTCCAAACATTGCTAAAGAAATGCATGTCGGTCATCTGCGCTCCACTATTATTGGTGACTGCATTGCCCGTGTTTTGGAATTTCGAGATCATCATGTCCTGCGCTTCAATCATGTCGGAGATTGGGGAACTCAATTTGGCATGTTAATTACCTATCTTCGGGAAGTTTGCCCAGAGGCATTAACCACGGCTGAGGCGGTTGATTTAGGAGATTTAGTTAGCTTTTATCGACAAGCTAAAAAACGGTTCGATACCGATGAAGCCTTCCAAGAAGCCGCACGACAGGAAGTTGTGAAACTGCAAGCTGGGGCTGAAGATACCAAACGAGCTTGGCAGTTGCTGTGTGAGCAATCCCGGCGGGAATTTCAGGTCATTTATGATTTACTGGATGTGCATATCACCGAACGGGGTGAATCATTCTATAACCCCTTACTTCCCGATGTCGTCAAAGATTTAGAACAATCAGGCTTATTAGTGGAAAACCAAGGCGCTAAATGCGTTTTTTTAGAAGGATTTACGAATAAAAAAGGTGAACCTTTACCCTTAATTGTGCAAAAGTCGGATGGGGGTTATAACTATGCTACAACTGACTTAGCGGCACTACGCTACCGGATTGAGCAAGATGGGGCAAATCGGATTATTTATGTTACTGATGCTGGACAAGCGAATCATTTTGCCCAAGTATTTCAGGTTGCACAACGAGCAGGTTGGTTACCGGAGACTGTTGAAATCGTGCATGTTCCCTTTGGATTGGTACTAGGGGAAGACGGGAAAAAGCTAAAAACTCGGTCGGGAGAGACAGTACGATTGCGGGATTTATTAGATGAAGCGATCGCGCGGGCGCGTGCTGATCTGGAAACTCGCATCCAAGAGGAGGAACGCCAGGAAACCGAGGAGTTCATTGAACATGTGGCTCAAGTGGTTGGTATGGCGGCGGTCAAATATGCTGACCTCAGTCAAAATCGCACCAGCAACTATGTGTTTAGCTTCGATAAGATGCTATCGCTCAAAGGAAATACAGCACCGTATCTGCTGTATGCTTATGCCCGGATTCAAAGTATTGGTCGCAAAGGTGGCATTGATTTTGAGCAGTTAAGAACATCTACTCAAGTCTCATTAAAAGAAGACCAAGAAGCAACACTAGCTAAACATCTACTACAAGTAAACGAGGTAATTAAAGAAGTTGAGCAAGAGTTATTGCCTAATCGTCTTTGTCAGTATTTGTATGAACTGAGCGAGAAATTCAGTCAATTTTATGACCAATGTCCTGTGCTTAAAGCGGAGGAATCCGTGAGACTATCACGATTAATATTGTGTGACTTAACAGCTCAAACATTGAAACTGGGATTGTCGTTACTCGGTATTTCGGTACTCGAACGGATGTAGAAAACATCCCCGTTTGCCAAAGGATAGCTTTTCAGTCTGATCAACCGCTGGTTCAAGGAAGATAACTTAGCAAGTGCAAGTAAATCACCCTCAAACCCTTACTGTTCCGTGTTCCCCGTTCCCTGTTCCCTAATCTCAACTGTTAACTTTAATTGTGTCCACCCACTTACTGGTCATATTCACGGAATTTTCACATAAATCGAGCCATTCTTCATCAACGCTTATCCCAAAAGCCTCTGTAGAACGGTTAAGCTACTAGGTAAGACGATATACATCGCTTACTCCCAAGTTGCAATTAGTGTATCTCACTCCTTATCCCGTTCTCAGTGGATCGAGAACGGGATTTTTCATTATTGGGTGGTACCATTTTGATAAATAAAAAGGGATAAAGTATCGGGATCAATAACAACGGACAAAGAAGCCATGACCAACGACCAGACCCAACTTTACAGAAACTTCATCGATTTTTCATATAAACTTTATCGTAGCTACACACAACTCCTGCCACTTGGGTAGATAATAAAAATATAGATGAAATCTTTTTCCCACCCTTGGAAAAGTCCCCGAAAGGGGATTTTTTTTTGGCGACATAACTTAACAAAACTTCAACCCATAATCCCCTTTGCCGGATTCCCGAAAGCGATAACTGTAAGAGGGGGTGACGATTGTACTCACCCTCTGATTAATGAAAATCTCAGCTCAAGCCCTCTGTGTTGGATTACTTGTTTCTGGAGGGTTAACTTCGCCTGTCATTGCCCAAACCCTTGAGTCGGAAACCGATACGCCCCGTTCACTGACTGAAGGAACTGCCACAGATTTGAGAGTCTTACCCCGTATAGGCGGTCAGTTTACCAGCGAAGGAGCCGGCTATCAAGACCCATTTTTTAGTCTGGAAGGCTTTGTTCCGATTACTCAGAATCCCGGAAGTACCGTGACATTTCTGGAAGGGCAATTACACCTGTTCACCGACTCCACGATGGGCGGAACGATTCTTCTGGGACAACGATTTTACAATTCCACGCAAAACCGGATTCTCGGAGGCTATCTTTCCTACGATACCCGCGATACCGGAAACAGCTTGTTTCACCAAATTGGTGCAGGGTTTGAACGACTAGGAGACGATTGGGATTTGCGGGTGAATGCGTATTTGCCAGTTGGTGAACGCCGCCCAGAGGTGGATGAGTCGTTCTCCCTGGGCGGATTTCAGGAGAATAATTTACTTCTCAATCATCGCCAGCGCTTTGAAGCAGCAATGGCTGGATTTGATATTGAAGCGGGGGGAAGGTTATTGCGATTAGGGGCGGGAGATTTACGGGGATATGCAGGGTTTTATTACTATGGTGGGGAGGGAACTGATGGTGCGATTGGGATTCGAGGGCGATTGGAGGCGCGTCCCACTGATTATCTGAATCTGGGTTTATCGGTGCAAACTGACCAAATTTTTGATACTCGGATTCTCCTCAGTTTAGGCGCAACCTTTCCTGGAACTCGTCCCCGTGGGGTTGAATCAGGTAGCGCTTTTGCGCGTATGGGGGAATCGGTGGGACGTATCGCCACCATTGTTGTTGATGAACAAACCGAAAATGAGCAAGTTGCGGCGATAAATCCCCAAACGGGTCAACCTTGGCAGTTTCAACAGGTCACGTTGGGGAGGAGTACCGGAAATGGTACGTTTGAAACACCGTTTGGGACAGTGCAAGATGCATTGAGTGTGGCACAAGCTGATGATATTGTTTATGTGCAAGTGGGTACGACATCTGAGACAGAAGGGTTTCAGTTTGCTGATGGAGTAACGGTACTCTCAGCAGCATTACCCCAATACATTGATACTCAGCAACTAGGTACGCTTCAGTTACCCTTATCGGGAAGCGGTGAGTTTCCCACGATTACAGGAACAGTAACCCTAGCCAATAATACGACCCTGACCGGCTTTGCGATCGCGAATGCCACGGGAAATGGTATCCAAGGCGCGGCTATTGAGAATGTGACGATTCAAGATAACCGCATCACCAACGCCACAGGACAAGGGATTAGTCTCATCGATGTAACTGGAACCAGTGCGATCGCTCGTAATGTTATCACAAATAGTGGTCAGCAGGGCGTTTTTATTCAAGCATCGGGAACCACTCAACAAGAACTCACCCTAGATAGTAATCAAATCAGTGACAGTGGTGGTCAAGGTGTTTTTATTCAAGCCTCTGGTGAGGTGCAACAGCAATTAACCGCAACCAATAATCAAATTACTAATAGTGTCGGTCAAGGATTTTATCTGGCTGGGAATAATAATAGTCGTCAAGTCTTTGACGTTTTAAATACAAGTATTAGTAACACCGTCTTGGATGAAAATGGGGATGGTGGTCAAGGTCTTTTCCTGCAAGCCAATGCCAGCGCCCAGCAAACTTTGACTCTGGAGACCTTAACGGTTACTGAAAGTGCAGGTCAAGGCATCTTTATCGCCGCCAATGGTAACGAAAATGACCTGACGCAGCAATCTATCCAAGATTTTAACCTCAGTAACGCCACCGTTAGCGAGAGTACAGGACAAGGAATTTTTATCGCCGCTAATAATAACAGTGAGCAAACCTTTGATATTGATGCCAGTAGCATTAACCAGACTCGCCTCGGCAGTAATGGGGATGGCGGTCAAGGTGTCTTTATTCAGGGGAATCGCGTCGCTGTTCAAGATTTCACCCTCAACGATACCACAGTCACAAATAGCGCTGGACAAGGCATTTTAATTGCTACCAATGGTGATGAAAAGGACTTAACTGCCCAATCGAGACAGGAGTTCCAAGTGAATAGCACGGACGTGAGTGATACTGTAGGTCAGGGAATTTTTATTGCCGCCAACAATAACAGCGAACAAGTCTTTAATATCGACAGCAGCACGATTCGTAATATTGAACTCGACGCTCAAGGCGAAGGTGGACAAGGGATTTTTGTGCAAGGTAATCGTATGGCAGTCCAAGAGTTTCAGATTGATAGTACCACGATAACCAACAATGCTGGACAGGGTATTTTTGTGGCAACGAATGGAGATGAAAATGACCTCAGTGTACAATCACAGCAAGAGTTTGCCATCACAGACGCCCAGATTAGCCAGAGTATAGGTCAGGGAATTTTCATGAGCGCTAATAACAATAGCACTCAAAATTTTGAGATTAAAGATAGTACGATTAATGGCACAACTTTGAATACTTTAAACAGTGGCGGTCAAGGGGTTTTTGTCCAAGCCAATAGCATTGCCCAACAAGACTTCACGATTGATAATCTCCAAATCAGTGATAGTCAGGGTCAAGGTATTTTTGTTGGGGCGAATGGGGATGAGAAGAATCCCGAACTCCAATCTCAGCAACGGTTTCAGATTAGTAATGTGCAGATTAGTAATAGCACAGGTCAGGGAATTTTTGTATCGGCGAATAATAATAGCCGCCAGGAGTTTGAGGTTGAAACCAGTACAATTAGCGGTACAACTCCCACCAGTGGAACGGATGGAGGTCAAGGCATTTTTGTCCAGGGAAATGCTGTCTCGGTACAAGATTATCGGATTAACAATACCATGGTTACGGATAATGCTAGTCAGGGTATCTTTTTGCAAACGAATGGCAATGCTGAAACTCTTGCCGATGTAGAGTTGACAATTTTGGATAAAAATGCTATTCCAGGATTTAATGCTGTACTCAATAGCGATCGCACATTCTGCCTCGCCCTAACTGAGACTACCAGCACGACAGCGTTTCAGCTTCAGCGTAATAATGGCACATTCGAGGTCGTTAATCTCGATACTCTCACTCAGAATAATACAGGAACCGTTAATTTTGCTCCCACCCTGGAAGACTTTACTAACGTTTCTCAGTGTAATTGAGGGTAGTGGCGTGGCACACCTTATTTGGTTGATTAGAATTGTAGGGGCGCACGCCCCGTGCGCCCGATTTAACCATCAATCTATCCCACAATTTTAGCTGTGCCACGCCAGTAGGAGGGGTGTAGGGGCGGGTTTAGCCGTTTAATTGACGGGTATACCGATAACTTATCAACAAAACCCGCCCTCTGGTCGTTTAGACTCGCGAAGCGAGTATGACGAATAACAAATAGCTATTTTGTCAAGATCAGTTTTAGATCAAGAGCAAAGTGCGTCAGAACTGATCTAGAAGATCGTCTAGCTTATGAGTCAATATAATAAGTAGCAAGACTCCAGATGCAGTCATCAACCAAACAACTCTGCCTGAAGGAGAAAAGCATACACCCTGATACTTGTCCTCAGCCTTTCACAGAAAGCGCTGAGGTTTTTCGTATGTTGCCACTTTAACGGATGCGGATGGCTTGAATAAATTCGTTTACGGCATCGTACTGATCGGGATACGCAATGTAGCGTAACAACAGCGCCTTATCCAAATCGGGGAAAAAGGAACTACGATTCACCTCTTCGTACTCTAGAGATGCGCCCAGAGAGAATATCCTCATCTGATCGGATTTCCAGAACCAGACTTCAGACACTCGTCTGGCTTTATACAAATCCCGTCTATCGATAGTTCCACTGGTCACGATAATTTCGATCACAATATCAGGCGTTTCCTTATTACTACCAACGCAATAAGATTCATCAGGTGTACCGGAGGCATATCCAGGCGATTCCAGCGTAAATCCGCCACGCCTGTAAAATCGGATGCCCTTTTCTCTCATGTAAGCTTCTAACAGCAAGCTAAGAGTGCTTTTAATATTTTCATGAAATGCCCCAATCGGAGACATAATTTCCATTACCCCGGATAAGTAAGTCAGCCTGACACCTTGATTATTCTGTAATTGGGTTTCGATCGCTTTGAACTGTTCCCAGGTAATATCATGCAAAGTCACCAATTTTTCGGTTAATGGTGGTTGAGGTTGCTTGTCTAAAAGGGAGACGTTCATGGCTTTTTCTGGCAAACAAGGTAATTTTAGGGAAGGTAGGCAAGATTTATAATGCTTAAAACGAGTCGTGTTATCGTTTGTTGATCTTGCCCACCTCAAGGTTATTTGGGATTTATGATTTATAACCAATGGTGCAAGGTTATCAGTACGCTTGATAACCTTGCACCATTTTCATTCAGTCCCGGTTAACCCAACCATCAAGCTAACTGCTTCACGCGAAATTGCTGCAACTCTTCTGGACGCATCGCCCCTTTTTCAGTAATAATCGCAGAAATTAACTCGGCTGGTGTGACATCAAACCCTGGATTATAAAACTCCACCCCTGTAGGACATGTCACCGTCTC
>JGI11970J13683_115869_pt1 | contig 8365 bp, 6 predicted proteins | sample ElkSlonscriptome_15_FD_13683 | JGI IMG/M metagenome (IMG submission 13683) | reverse complement strand
GTGCGATTCGTTGGCTAGAAATCAGCCAGAGTTCTTCTGAGAGCCTAGGTTTGAAGGATTAGCCGCAAGGGAAAATGACGGGGTAACACCCAACAGAACCTTGACAACTTAACAGCCATGTTGGTGAGGGTCAGTATCCTAGAACCCCCAAGTCCAACCGCCCAGGTGCTGGGTTGAAAGCACACAAAGCACCCTCTTGAAGGGTGTCCCTTACAAAGGAGAATAGCCATCAAATTTGTAAAGCCGGGGTGAAAGCCTACGGGCAAGCAAGAGCCTATGGGTAGGAATACGAAGCTACGCTTGAACCATCGTGACCATTTGTCCGAAAGGAAAGGTTATGGGCTGGCAATTTTGTCCTTGACCAGTTAGCACCCCGATTAAACCCGGTGGAAAGTAGCACCCTAAAGGAATCAAACAAATGGCTGTTAGGAACGAAGTAACCCTCCCGTATGCCCTCTTTGGAGGTCGATACCGAAGAGCAGGTGCTAACCGAATGCTACGGGATGGGAGGGATTGAGTCAGAAGCGAATGACCTGGGTAATACCAGGTATATGCCGACAGACTCACGGTGATTTGAAGGATAGAGAACAAAGTAGCAATGAATAAGACTAAAACGCAGGAAAAACTGACGGTGGTATGGAACGCCATAGACTGGCGAAAGCTAGAAAAACGGGTGTTCAAGTTGCAAAAACGTATCTATCAAGCCTCTGAGCGTGGCGATGTTCGTGCAGTTCGCAAACTCCAAAAGACCTTGATGAGGTCTTGGTCTGCCAAATGTTTGGCTGTTCGTCGAGTAACGCAGGATAACACTGGCAAAAAGACAGCCGGGGTGGATGGTATCAAAAGTCTCGCACCAACCCAGCGACTTGAGTTAGTTAATAACCTGAAACTATCCCGAAAAGCTAGCCCAGTAAGGCGGGTGAACATACCCAAGCCGGGAACTTCCCAGAAGAGGGGACTAGGGATTCCAACGATGACAGACCGTGCGTCACAAGCATTGGTCAAACAAGCTTTAGAACCAGAATGGGAAGCTCGTTTTGAGCCGAACTCCTATGGTTTCAGACCCGGACGCTCGTGCCATGATGCGATTGAAGCAATATTCACAGCGATTAACCAGAAAGCCAAATATGTGCTAGATGCGGATATCGCCAAATGCTTTGACAAAATCAACCATAAAGCACTGCTTAACAAATTAAATACATTCCCCACCATCCGCCGTCAAATTCGTGCATGGTTAAAAGCGGGAGTGATGGACGGCTCCAAGCTGTTCCCGACATCTGAGGGTACGCCACAAGGTGGGGTCATTTCCCCTCTACTGGCAAACATAGCCCTTCACGGTATAGAGAATCGAATTAACCAGGCTTTTCCTACGATGGTGAAAAAGTCGAGGGAGACTTGGTTTCACAAAAAGGGAGAAACATTCCGTACTCCCAACGTCATTCGATACGCCGATGATTTCGTGGTTCTTCACGAAAATATAGCCGTTGTCCAAGGATGTCAGCAGATAATTGCCGAGTGGCTAAATGGCATGGGATTGGAATTAAAGCCATCAAAAACCCGCATATCCCATACCCTCACGGAGTACGAAGGGAACAGGGGTTTCGATTTCCTGGGGTTTAATATTCGCCAGTACCCAATAAATATAAAACGGTCTGGGAAAAGCTCAACAGGCAAACCTCTAGGCTTTAAGACACTCATCAAGCCTAGCCAGAAAGCGATAAAACGTCATGTAGAGGAAATAGGCAACATCATCAAAGCCCATAAGTCAAAGCCTCAAGAGGCTCTTATCGGTAAACTCAATCCGGTAATACAAGGGTGGGCAAACTACAACTCTACACAAGTCAGCAAAGAAACGTTTTCAACGATAGACCACATAGTGTATCAACAGCTTTTGGCTTGGGCTAAATATACCCACTGCGGTACACCGCATAAAGAAATCATCCGTAAATGCTGGATGGCGGTGGGAAACAATAACTGGGTATTCGCAACCAGGGACGAGCAAGGAAACCTCGTTCGGTTACGCACTCATGCCAAGACTCCTATAGTCAGGCATGAGAAGGTTAAAGGCGAAGCTAGTCCCTATGATGGCAACCTAGTTTATTGGTCAACTAGAAGGGGTAAACACCCAGAATGTCCTGAGAGAGTAGCCGAACTCCTCAAGGTGCAACAAGGGAAATGTAATAGATGCGGATTGCAATTCAGAGAAGACGACTTGCTTGAAATCGACCATAAACTCCCTACCTCGCAAGGTGGGAAGGACGTATTGAGCAACCGTCAGCTACTGCACAGACATTGCCACGACCAAAAAACTGCTATGGATGCCTTGAGGCAAAAGAGGCAGTTGGCACATGAAGAGTTAGCGAGGTATTTGGATGATAACCCGTTCTAACCGCCTAACCCTAACCGAGGGAAGAGGTGCCCATGACAAGGGTCAAGTCACTGAGGAGCCGTGTGACGGGAAACTGTCACGCACGGTTTTGAAAGGGAGACGGGAGGTAGCAATATCTCCCGCCGACCCAAACTATTGGCAGATTGAGCAGTTAGAACAAGCAGGCTATACCGTCCACACCCAAGAGGGATGGCACACCTCAAACCTAAGAAAGTATCTAGGCTTACCCAAGTCTAAGAATAAAGCTGAGGAATCACCCGCCGCCCATGCCGTTGACGGCATCTGCCTAGCCGCCTCCCGGTTTATACGGTATCGCCAGATTAAAGGCAGAAGTGGTACCTTCCTAGGGTCTATTACGGTAACACCATGTCAGTTTGCAGTGATTAGTCGCTCTCCAATTTGCCGCCGTCAGCTACATTTAATGATTCCCGGCAAGGGAGGGAAACGGCGGCATTATGGTGGCACCCTCACCCGTCACGGGTTGAGGAAGGGCGATTATGTCAAAGCTGAAAAGGCGGGTATCACTTACTACGGTTACGTTTCCGGTGACACTAAAACTCAAGTCTCGGTCAGTGACGCTAAATGGAAACGAATAGGGAGGTTTACCACCAAAAAAGTCCAATTGTTGCAACGAAATACCGGACTGGTATCAACAGTTGGGTTGTCAAACCTTGCCGCATCGAGCGGCGTGGTTTGACCTCTATCCCCCTCCGACCTACTTCGTTGAGGTCGGAATCCCACGAGGTAAAACGATGGTTAAGCCATCTGCACCCGCGACCTGTACCGTCAAACTCTAGTGTAATTTGTAGGATTATGGAACCCCTCACCCAAGCCCAGAAAGAACTCTATAATTGGCTGGTTGATTATATTCAAACCGCCCAACACGCACCCTCAATCCGGCAAATGATGCGGGCGATGAACCTGCGATCGCCTGCACCGATTCAGAGTCGGCTCGAACATTTACGCAATAAAGGATACATTGACTGGACAGAAGGCAAAGCCCGGACGATTCGGATTCTCAGTAGTACGGCATCAGGAGTACCTGTTCTGGGTGCGATCGCGGCGGGGGGTATGGTTGAACCCTTTATCGATGGCATGGATCGGATTGATTTATCTGGTTTATTCACCCAACCCGGTAATTTTGCCCTCCGGGTTACAGGGGATAGCATGATTGAAGCCTTGATTCGGGAAGGGGATTTAGTGATTATGCAACCCGTTCCTGAACCGGATCAACTGAAAAATGGTCAGATTGTCGCTGCTAGAGTCGAAGGATACGGTACAACATTAAAACATTTTTATCGGCAAGAGGATAGGATCACCCTGCAACCTGCTAATTCTAATTATCCGCCCATAGAAGTGGAAACAGAAAAGGTAGAGGTACAGGGTGTATTAGTGGGAGTCTGGCGTAGTTTTGAGTAGGGGCTTGGTTCCTAAGCCCCTATTTGGTTCCCAAACCCCTACTGGCTTGCTTCCCAAGCCTTATCCACAATTGTCCAATTTGGCTCAATGATGACTGGGAACCACAGGGGGTAATGTACCTGTGCGGGATAGAGGCGCTGCCATTTTTAATACCTTCTCCATCAGCCACGGCGCAATCCGACTACACCACACAGCTAAATGACTTTGCCATCCCACCAAGATTTCCGATGAATCTTTTTGCAGTCCTGTGACTAGGGCTTTGGCGACTTGTTCAGGTGTCATTGGCATAACCCAGCGAAATAGCTGTAAACCCCGCACCATATCAGTATCCGTCAGGGAGGGGAGCAAGGCAATCACCCGGATATTATAGGGAGCCAGTTCGCCCCGCAACGCTTGGGTGAAGCCTAAAATCGCAAACTTGGTGGCGGAATACGTCGCCATCGTCGGCGCGGCGACTTTGCCCATTAAACTGGAGACGTTAATGATGATTCCTTGGCGTTGAGCTGCCATTCGTTTGGCAAGCAGACGGGTAATCGTGTATAATCCCATCAAGTTAATTGCCAGCTCCTCCTGCATCTTCGGCAGTTTCGCGTTTAAAAATGGAGTTTGATGGGCAACGCCTGCACAGTTAACCAAGATGTGAACGGGTCCATAAGTGCGCCAAGCGCGAGCAATTTCCACATTGACGTCTACTAGTTGGGTTAAATCTAACGCCAAAATCGCGACTTCGACGCCTAAGTTTTCAATCTCTGTTGCCACGTCTTCTAAACGTTGGCGATCGCGTGCGACTAAGACTAGGCGCTTAACTCCTTGTTTGGCAAGTTCGAGGGCGATCGCGCGACCAATTCCCCGCGATGCTCCGGTAACCAAAGCCGTCTTTCCTTGAATATTCATGGCAAAAACCTCACTCTTGTTGAGTCTCACTCGGTTTTTTCCGATTATTCATGCTCAGGGGTACATAACTCCTCCTAACCGCCTCAGCATGAAGTGAGACATAAGTAATCAAAACGTCGGATTATCTCTGTCGTTGCACTAAAACTTTGAAGAGTAGGACTTGTTTCACGCTTCGCCATTTTTTGAGTGAATTGGCGAGTGATCGGGTGGTGAAACAGTAATCAAATCTTTGAAATTAACGGGTTCTATGAAAAGCTGACCCGTGAGTCGAACATGATCTCCAGTCATGCGGTAACTGCAAAGAGTGAATCATGATCATGATATGTCTCCAGTGGAACTCGGTGAATGTGGAAGCGTGAGTTGTTGATCGAGTGTCCCGATACATATCTGGTTGGTAATTCGCTAAATCAGCCAACCACCTGACCGTCAAGATAAACGCAGTGCTTATACAATTAGCCTCCTATAGACTAGATGAGCTTCTACCAGAATCGACTCATTACGCATACATTAGCAATTCTTTCAAGACAATGGCAATATTTTTTAATAAATTCCTTGTAACATTTGTTTACAAACAGTGAAACCTTTGTCCAGATTGACCTGTAGCTGGCTTAACCCTTCGCGATGTCGCTTCTTGACAACAATTGTGACAACAAGTACCTTATAATAAACTGGGTTTCTCGTCTTCACCCGAAGAAACCCGGTTTCTTGACCGATATCCTAGAGATGCCAACTGTCAACAACCCCACCCACAAGGGGATGGGGCTTGTAACTAGGCGAGAGTAATCTCGCCCGAAACATATGGCGCATTGACTGACGCCTGCTCTTCCGTCCCGTTCTGGGTAGAAGAGAGAATATAGTCATCACGGACATTTCTAGCTGCATTAAGGTCAGCGTGAGTTCGATGACCGCAGTTCTTACAACAGAAGCGAGACTTTTTGCGATTCGTCCGCTTGATGTGTTTGCAGACAATACAACTAAGTGTTAACTGTTGACCTCTTAAAGTCATGGTTCGCTTGTCGTAACGTAAGCCTGATGTTGGTTTCATCAAGGGGACTCGTTTAAATTTAGTGGCTTTAATTGCCTCTAGTGCGTTATCCCTGACAGTCTGTAACAAAGCAGAAGGCACACTTGGATGCTGCAACCTAAGTAGGTGATACAGCTCCTTGTGTGCCTTATTTTTGTTGTATGAGTTGATAAGCGTAGGTTTTGGGGGTCTGGAATGTGGAGTGATGGAAGATGGTACACCAGTGTTGGTCACATCTCAGAAGATGCGGTCAAGCGCTATATTGAAACCCAGAAGCAACGAGAGTGATTTGGCAATCTCCGTACCTCCGATTGCCCCGCCTTTCATCCGCACCCACAAGGGGATGCGGTTTTCTCGGCGGCTTTAATAAAAAAAAAGTGACGATAGTAAAACTAATCGTCACGGATTTGATGAAAACCATTTCATTGTTTCACCGCTTAAGCGATAATCCTCATGCCTTAATTCGAGACTTCTGCCATTTCAATAACGCGCCCCTCTAAATCCTTGACTAAAAAATTAAACGGTTTTTGAGCGCGAACCTTATACTTGAGGCGTCGCATTTGTACCCGCATCAACACTTGTTCTAAGCAATCATGATCAAAGCAGACATGGCGGTGTCGATTTTTATTCCCATAGCTGGCACCGGAAATGACATGGAGTTGGGTATTTTTTTTAAGCTGATACCAAAGTCCCTCGGTTCCTTGGAGTTGAGTCGCACTCGTGGTTCCGGTATTGGTGGATAGATAGAGGGGATCGATCCCAGTTGCACCTAGGGTTTGCTCATAGTTGTAGTAGTAATGTAAGGGAACTTCCGCTGCGGACAATTCCAGCAAGCCTTCGTAAAACTGCCGTGCCACCTCCAAATCAGACACCATAACAGTATGTACTTTTGGCGCACTGGTGAGAAACATCCACATCGCCACCGCGTAAGCTGCCAATAGCATAACCATAATGCCTTGGGTGGAAAAAAGGCTATCTAATGGCAGAGACGGTAAAAAAGCACCCAAAGGCAGGAGCGGTAGTCGAAAGGCAATAATATCAACTGATAGAATCATTCTGACAAGCTATGTTGAGTTGATTTAAGTTTGACGAATCGGTTGTCCTGTTACAGGTTTATGATGAATACCATCTGATGTCCTATAGATGTTACTAGATGTTACTAATTTTAGCTAAGCTCAACGCGCTATGCTAATCCTTTGGGGTGTACAAGATACATACTAAGGATGATAGGCGTCAGCAACTCACCGTTAAATCCTTAACCAAAGGGAGAACACCTGCATTGGGGAGGCATCTGCTTGAGCGTTAACGCCGCGCATTCGGAATTCTAGCTAGAACCTAAAGACTGTGCATATTCCACATTTTTCTGAATCCAACCATCCGCTAGTCAAATCCCTGTTTCACTACAGCGATCGCGAACTGGTAACTCAGTTTCAGCGCTATCCGGAACAGGGAAAGTATTTCACGGCGATTTTTTGCCGCTATAGTCCGATTGTCTATACCTTAATTCGTCATTCGGCGCGATCGCCTGTGCAAGCTGACTATCTCTTTGCTCTCACCTGGCGTCATATTTTCTATGAATTGCGGGGAATGGATTTCATCAAAGAGGCGGCGAGTGAGTCTAATACCTTCCAAAGCTGGCTGATTAACATGACAGCCGTCTGCATCAATCAAGCGGAGTTACCCCCAGTGGAGTCTATTCACTATAGCCTGCAAGCCGCACCCCCCCCATTATGGTGTTACCTAGAGGCAGCATTAGAGCAGTTACCTGCGCTCATGCGGTTAATCATCATCATGGCTTTAACCTTTAAGTGGAGTGAAACCCGCATCGCCGCTTATTTACAAGCCGAAGGCGAAGCGATCGCACCCGCTCAAGTTAGACGCCAACTCCAGCAAGGGTATCAGCTATTAGAGGCAAACTTACCCGATGATATTCGCGAGATTTACTTACAGGAAGCGGCGGATCATGCCGATGGCAAGTCCGAATCCAACGCTGTCCCCGTTTAAACTAAAGATAGAAATTCTTTATCCCGATCAAAAAATCTCCCGATCATGAACAGAGGATATCTCTCGGTGAAGGTGATTCGTCGCACAGCGATGGCTCTGATTTCTGGGGCGGTACTGCTGGCGAGTAACCCGGCTCAAAGTCAAACCGTCTCCAATGACATGGGTTTTGACTTACAAGAACAATTGACGATTCCCTTGAATAGGAGCCTTCAACGGGAAGCTAGAAATGAGGCGGATGTACTCCTGCGGTTAGGAGGAGAGGCAAAGCGTCAAGAAAATTTGCAAAAAGCGATCGCCTATTGGCAACAGGCGTTGGATCTTTATCAAAAAATTGGCGATTTTGAAGGGCAGGGCTTAGCTTACAATTATATCGGTCTGACTTATGCTGATTTAGGACGCTTTGCCCAAGCCGAAGAATCCCTACGCCGTCGGTTAGGGGTTGCCCGTTTCCTGCAAGATTTTCAGGGACAAATTTATGCCTTGAATAACGTGGGTACGGTGCTGCTGCAATCGAACGATCTCGACGCCGCTCAAGAAAGCTTTACTGAAGCCCTAACCATTGCTCGTACAGTGGGCGATCGCGAAGGGGAAGGACTAAGTTTAAGCAACCTGGGTTTAGTTGCGGCTCGTGCAGG
>JGI11970J13683_112477_pt1 | contig 8793 bp, 6 predicted proteins | sample ElkSlonscriptome_15_FD_13683 | JGI IMG/M metagenome (IMG submission 13683) | reverse complement strand
GTCAGGAGAAACGTCGTTGCCCACATACATTTCTGCCAGGTCTTCATAATAGTTCATCATGTCCCCTGGCAGGCGAATCCGCTCTTGGAACGCGATCGCATAATTGTAGTCCCCAGCGTCAATTGCTTTAGCCACGCGGGAATTCGCGCCATCAGCACCAATCACTAGGTCTACTTTCAGGGTTTTTTGTACACCACTTAGACTTCCATCGGAATGGTCAGCGTAGTGAAGGGTATAGGGTTGTGTATTACTTGTGGGAATATCGAGTTTATGAACAGTGCCATTAATTAAAGTTGCACCCAACTTGGCAGCGCGGTTCCGCATGAAGCCATCTAGGACTTCCCGGCGGCACATGCCAATATATTCGTCTTCTTTTATCAGGTTGATGTCCACCTCTATATTCGATGGCGAGATCATCTTCATCTTTCTGACTCGCCGATCAATAATTTCAGGTGGCAGGTCAAATTCACTAACCATACAGAGCGGAATGGCTCCGCCACAGGGTTTAGCATTGTCTAGCTTGCGCTCAAACAAGTAGGTTTCGATTCCAGCTTTTGCTAGAGTCTCTGCGGCAGACGAGCCAGCAGGTCCTGAACCAACAACCGCAACCCTTAGTGCAGGCATTTTTTCTCCCAATCGTTTTCGAGGTACGGATTGCATGGTATCACGGACTTTTGGCGATTTCATCCCCAATGTGCGATCGCGGCTCATTTTGAAACACAGCTTAACAATTACCTTCACAAAGCTTAATATTTTGTCCGTTGTCCTTGATCCTTCGTCCTTGGTCATTCCTTTGTCCTTTGTCCCAGCAAAGGTATCTGCATCGTTACAGAATAGTGATAGTGATAGTGCAGGCTTCCTCGCGTTTTAACCGAGGGATGAAACGAAGTAAAGCGTCCAGCCAGCGAATTTATTCGCCAGTCCGTTTCTTGCGGATGATACTTGCTATGCTGGTATACAGTTAAACTGTGTTGGGTACGCTCTCGACCTAAGAGGATGTTCAAGTTCGTCTGACTCCCCTCCAACGAGAGAAGGGGATTTAAATTTGCATAAATTGTGGAGCTAGAGGCTGATTTATGCATTGGGATAGACCCGCATCATGTAAGACCTGTGAAGGCAGTGAGAATACCGAGGGACAATCGGAAATTTAAGCTTGAGGAGTGAGCTAATTGGCTCAAGTTATGCTTCGTAAGACCAAAGGTAAACCAATTCAATTTGTTGAAGTGGATAACCAGAGGCAGAATCAGCCCAAGAATCAGCCGTGTTTTAACCGGGTGAGTGTCAAAATTAAGACAACTGTTGAGTCCCATACTGATAAGTCAGCACCACCCTTGTCCCAACAACCGACAAGACAAATACTGGTATGTCAGCACCGTACTTGCCGCAAACAAGGTGCAGCCAAAGTCCTGGCAGCATTTCAGGCTTTACCTGTTAATGGGGTGACAGTGAGCGGTAGCCCTTGTCTGGGAGAATGTGGCAATGGTCCGATGGTCGTGGTTCTGCCCGAAGAAACATGGTATTGTCGGGTTCACCCCGATGAAGTCCCGACAGTGGTACAACGGCATATTAAAGACGGACAACCTGTGAAGGCGATGCTCTATCGGAAGTATCATTGACCTTTGTTTGTAGGTTGGGAAAACGCAAGGAAACCCAACTCCAAGATCGAGGTTCTGTTGGGTAAATAGCGGTTTCGAGAAGCAGAATGAAATAAGGGCGGGTTTTGTTGAAAGGTTATCGGTAGGATACAACAATTAAAGGCTAAACCCGCCCCTACTGATTTCCAGGGTACTCGTGGGTCAAAAAGGGAACATCCACAACGTCACCCTCAACCTCTCCCACCTGAACCTTAAGCCCAACGCCGCCAGCTTTGGTACGGATATAGGCTAAACCGATGTAACCTTGTTCCGTTGGCGTACAACTGGTTAACTTACCCACTTTTTCCCCATCCACGGTGACTACAGTTCCCGGTTCCACAGGTGCTGGTAAACGCACTCCCCACAATTGCTGCTTGACGCCTTTGTAAGTATTTAATCGCGCGATCGTTTCCTGACCGATATAACATCCTTTCTCAAAGGAAATCGTACTCCACAACCCCGCTTCTAGGGGATTATAATCCTCTGTTAGTTCATAATCAGGAAGCGGACGTCCTTGTTCAATTCGCAACTGCTGCCAAACGCGATCGCCCATTGGTATAGCATCGGCTGTAGTTAAGGTTTGCCATAGCTTTGCCGCATCGCTGGCGGGAACAATTAGGGTATATCCGGGGAGTGCTAAACCACTTCCTCTAGCCATTCGCACCTCTATATCATTCAGCGTGAGATGTTGATGACTGGGGTATGCCTCACCAATCGGCAACTGGACACCTAGCTTGGTCAAAAGGGTATCACAGTCAGATCCAACTAGACTAAAAATAGCAGTTTCATTGGAGATATCCGCCAATTCCACCCGATCCATGGGAAAGATATAGCGATCAAGCCATTCGAGTAACTGTTGACGCCGATTGGGGGATACCAATAGTAATACCGCCTCTTTCGTGACGTAAGCGGTTACCAGATCAATAGTACGGGCAGTTGAGGTCACAAACACGGTATCACAACCCTGTCCCGGTTTCAGGTTTTGGAAATCATTGGTACTCTGATTATGCAAAAAGCGCAGTCTATCCTCATCAGAGATTTTCAGCAATCCCCAATGGGATAAGTCAACTAAAGCCACCCCTTGACGCGCTGCTTGTAGGGCGGCTGTATCATTCCCGAAACTACTTGGTACTGGCACTTGGGCAACTGGCTCAAACGTTGCTCCGGCAATACGCTGCATCTCTTGTAAGGTTTGGCTCATACATCAAATCCTGTGGTTAACCCAATACGGCTTGGTTAATCAAAATTGTAGAGTAAAAGATGAACAGAATTTAACGTGGTTCAGTTTATTTCCACTGACCTACTTATACTTCTATTTAGTTCATCTATGATCAAAGATCATCCAAAGGATTGGAACGAGGATTGAAGGGACGATTTTGGGGTACTACCGTGAAATAAGGATTGAGGAACTCTTCCTCCACCCAACCTGAATGGTAATTCAGCTTAGTGGTCGTTTCTGTTAATTCCAATACTTCCAGATCACCCCGCAAGACGTTCATATTGGCAGGCTTTTCCCCTGTCCATTGATCCTGATCGGATACAATTCCCAGAGGTCCACCACCAAAGAAATTTAGGGCGACTTGATCAAAACCGCGCACAAAGCGATCGCCTTGCCAATGCCATTCATGTCCTGCCCAGTATAGAGGCGGTTGCCAGGGACGAGGTTGCCATGATGACCCATATTTCTCAGACCAAGAACTCGTCCCCTCGTCTAAGGTGACGGTAAAGCCATCCTCATACCGAACTTCATACCGCCCTTTTTGGGTTTGGTAGTCCAATGGAGACCACCATAACACCTCTACCGTGTCTCCCACCTGATCTGGGTCAAGGGTAACGGCTGGAGTTTCCGCTAATAAACGGCGGTAAATCGGCAATCCCTGACTCGGCAGTTTCGCCTTTGCTGCAAATCGCCAACACGACCAATTTCCAGGATTATCTGCCCCTTGCCAACGAACCTGGCAAACCCCGTTTCCAGTTCCCACCCAGAGGCGATCGCCTTCTAAGTGCAGTTGATCAGGAATTGCCCCAATAATCGGACTATTGCGGACGGTGTAGGAAGTAATTGTTCCGGATTTGAGACTCGGGGGAGAAGGACGATAGGCGACTAATCCCATTCCGGATAAATAGGGATTCCCTTCGCCACTGATTTGAGTTCCCAGCCAAAAGACTGGATTGCTAGGATCTCCGGCGATGACAAAATCAGTAATTTGTTGCCCTTGGATTTCTTCAGGTTGAATCACCACCAACTCATTCATATCGGGATTGTAACCAACCATCGTGGCGATACCACTAAATCCTTCCCCTTGTTCCGATGCGACTGACCAAAATAGGCGATCGGCATAACTGAGGGCGGAGGTAATTCGAGGAACTCCCAAGGAAAATCCGACTTCAGCCTGCCTTACCTGGTCTAAAGTATAGAGGGGGTGACGTTGGGGTTGTTCGCTATTGGGAGTAATCAGTTCAAAGACAACCGTTTCGGGTTCAATTCCTTGGGCTTCATTGCCAAAGGGATTCGGTTCGAGAATGACGCGATATTGATAAGATTTTCCGTTAAGTTCAATAGTTTGATAGGGGGGATTTTGCAGATTTTCTTGGAATTGTTCCGGATTATCCGTCGTCTCAGCTTCACTCGCTAAGGTTCCCGGTTCTACCGTCCAAGTGCGGTCAAATCGGCAAAATACAATATCATACTGCTGCGTCTGGAAGGTAATCGTATCAGCATCTGTAATAATATCGCGAATATGATAGTCAAATTGCTGATACACTCCCTGATCATTAGCAGAGGCGATCGGTACGGGTTCAGTTTGGCTAGGGCAATTAGCGGGATTCCTGATGGCTTGAGAGGAAATGTTCACCGGGGTGGTGCAACTCTGGAGTAATCCGATAATCGCAAAAATAGGTAAGATAGGTTTCATAGAAAAAGCACCAGAACTATTATTTATCAAGACGAATTTTAGTGGTTAACGTTCCTTTTTGTCATTGGTCATTGGTCATTGGTCATTTGTATTCCTCGCGAAGCGTCAATCAAACTACGTCACGAGACAGGAAATGGGCAACCTATTTGTAGGGTGCGTTAGCGAAGCGTAACGCACCTTTACCCTACTTAGTCTTAATCGCTACTTGGTTCAATTTGCCCCGATAAAAGCCATTTCATTTATAATTCCGGAGAAAATTGCCCCACTCCACCGCCAGAGGAATTTCGGTAAACGGAACCTGAATCGTGGATTCTGGCAGGAGAAACTCTAGTGCGATCGCGCGACTTTTTTTGGGCGGATTCTCTAAGGTAACAATTTGCCCATCAACTACCAGTTTAATGCTTTGGACATCATTCAGAGAAAATGTTTCTATATCCACCGGACCCGAACGAGTCGGTTTTCCCCAGGTCAGATTCTTCCCCTTTTGTCCCAGTACCGCATAAATATCATATTTTGCCCGTTCAAATTGTTCTGCCCATACACGATATGCCTCAACTTTTTGATATTCATTCCAACCTGACCAAGCTAGCCAAATAAATACAGCGAGTAAGGGTAACCAGAGTAAACCACGTTCCATGTTCTTGTTAATCTACTAAATAAACCAAAATATTCTAAGTAGTCGGACACAACAAAACAGCACGTCCACGCTGGTTTTGTTAACCAGCCTCAACAGGGTAAGCTTATCTAATTTAGTATAAATTGTACTTGACAAAAGTCAGAGTCATTGTGGAGCAAGAGGAAGGGTTTGCGATCGCGTCCTGGATATGGGTCAACCTGACTTGCACAAGCAAACCGATAAAAAATGTACTTGACATAGCTAGCTTGCATAAGTGAGATTACATTTCCTAATGTAACAGATTTGTAAGGGTTTCAGCCCCATTCAAAGAGCCAACGTGCCAAATTGGGATGCTCCCAACTATCTTGCCTTTGTTACGCAGGTGTTGGAACTTGCTGATAACTTTGATTATGAGGAGATTCTGAAATTAATTGATCAGTATTATGATTATGGCGGAAAAATGACTACCTGCTAGGGCGATTGAAATCGCAGCTAAACAAATGTATGCGAAGCCTTCCCGAAGGGTAGTCCGCCTGCGCGAACTGAGTTATAATCGGGGTGCCTAACCCAAATTGGGTATGACGAATGACAAACGTTTTAATCATTTTTACCGACTTAGATGGCACATTTCTAGATTCTGAGACTTACAGTTATCAGAATGCTATTCCAGTTCTCAATACCTTAAAGAATAATCAGGTTCCGGTTATTCCGGTTACCAGTAAGACACGCCTAGAAGTCGAAACGCTACGCCAATCCCTACAAATCAATGATCCGTTTATTGTGGAAAATGGTAGCGGTATCTTTGTTCCCCTCGATCATAACGACTTAACCTTACCCAAAAGTAACCAATGGGGGGATTATTATCTGCATCGCTTAGGTTGTACTTATGCTGAAGCAAGACTTGGATTAGAGAAAATAGCCACCGCCCTCAATGAACCCTTGCAGGGATTTGGGGATATGAGTGAAGCCGAGATTTGTAACTTGACAGGGTTGTCCTCCGATGAAGCCAAACAAGCCAAGGCGCGGGAGTTTACCGAACCCTTTGTGACTCCTAAGAAGGTAACACCAGAACGCCTTAACGAAATTGTACAAGACTTAGGATACCGGATAGTTGTTGGCGATCGATTTTGTCATTTGATTGGTGCTGGAGCAGGTAAAGGAAAAGCGGTACAGTGGTTAGTAGATTCCTACCAATCTGCTCGACCCGATGCCAAAATTACTACCCTGGGTTTAGGCAATAGTCCCAATGACTTGGAGATGCTGGAAGCGGTGGATAGTCCGGTAATTGTTCCTGGAAATAAAGGCATTCATCCCGGCTTATCCGGTAAAGGATGGCAAGTCGCACCCGCACCCGGTTCTCAGGGTTGGGCGGAAGCGGTAAGAGAGGTTGTCTGGGGGGAGCAAGGGTAGATGGGGAAGATGGGGAAGATGAGGGAGAGTGTGTAGGGGCGGGTTTCACTACTATTTTTTTGGTTATACCCAGATGTAACTAAACCCGCCCCGACTAAATGACAAATGACAAATGACGATTTTCACCGTTAGCTTTTATTGTGTCCACCTATTTAATGTGAGTATATAGTTGATCACGTCGTAAAATCCGCCACAGGTGTTCGGTTGCACTCACTAGGCGACGGCTAAGAGATTGATTAAAGTAAGAGAAGAGATAAGAGATAGGAAAGCAAACGACACTACCCATTTTCAATTATCACCATGAACAATCTGCCCAATCGAGTTCCAGAATTATTTGATCACGAAGGCGAAGGCGGTAACTTACTCTGGCAATATGTCCAGTCTCTGCATCCAGAAACCGTTGCCCAACTCTCTAAACCCGATCCGGAAGTGGTTCAGGTGATGGAACGCAACTTAATCGGAATGTTAGGCACACTCCCTCACGAACATTTTAATGTCACTGTTACAACTAACCGCGAAAATCTGAGTCGGTTATTAGTTTCTGCGATGATGAATGGTTACTTTCTCCGCAATGCTCAACAACGCATGGAATTTGAAACGTCGCTGCACAAAGTCGCAGAAATGCATGATCATTAATTGATAACCTGTGAACTCAGGACGAAGGACGAAGGACAAAGGACGAAGGACAAAGGACAAAGGACAAAGGACAAAGGACAAAGGACAACCTTGTCATCTGCCATCAGAAGTGAGATGATCACTCAAAATGAGTGGTAAAATTCCCTGATGGCTAACCCTTTTCCCCAGAAAACTCCCAGTGAACCCTTGAATTTGCCCACCAAACTCGCTTATGGAGTTGGAGAACTGGGAGGAGAGATTCCGGGTAATATCTTAGTCTTTTTCTTGCTGTTTTTCCTCACCAATGTCGCGGGGTTAAATCCCACCTTGGCGGGGAGTGTTTTGCTGATTGGCAAGGTTTGGGATGCGATTAATGATCCGATGATCGGGTATTTGAGCGATCGCACTCGTTCTCCTTTAGGGCGGCGTTACCCCTGGATGCTGATCGGGGCGATTCCCTTGGGGATTGGCTTTAGCTTACAGTGGTTTGTTCCGCCTACCTCGAATCAATGGCTACTGTTTGCCTATTATGGCGGAATTGGGATTCTATTTTATGCCGCGTTTACCTCGGTTGTTCTCACCCATAATGCGTTAGCGGCTGAACTCACTCAAAGCTATGATGAGCGCATTGGTTTAATTGGCGTTAAAGCCGCGTTTAGTATCGGTGCGAGTATTTTCTCCCTGGGTTTAGCCCAGATTATTTTTGCCCAATTTGATGATCCGTCTCAAGAGTATCGGATTCTGGGAACAATTTGTGCAATCGTCGCCACGTTAGCGATTTTCCTTTGTGTTTGGGGAACCTATAAGCGTTATAAGCAAATCGAAGCCCAACGGGAATCCGTGACTCAAGTATCTTTTTTACCCATCACCCAACAGTTTCGGATTGCGTTCAGTAACTTCCCTTTTATTTGTGTAATTGGGATTTATTTGTGTTCTTGGTTAAGTCTGCAAACAACGGCGGCGATTCTCCCCTATTTTGTGGTTCATTGGATGGGATTACCCGATCATCACTTTACCCAAACCGCGCTAACTGTTCAAGGGACAGCCCTAAGTATGACATTTGTCTGGAGTGCGATCGCGAAACGTGTGGGTAAACGGGCTATCTATGGCATGGGTATCCCGTTTAGCTTATGCGCGTTGCTGGGACTGTGTTTCTTACAACCCAATCAAGTGGGATTAATGTATGTTCTGGCGGTATTTGTGGGGCTGGGTTTGTCTACGGCTTATATTGTACCCTGGTCAATGCTTCCTGATGTTGTTGATTTCGATGAACTTAACACCGGACAACGACGGGAGGGTATTTTCTACGGATTAGTTGTACAAATACACAAAATTGCCGTCGCGATCGCACTATTCCTCGTGGGTAAAGCCTTAGATATGTCGGGGTTTATCTCCAGCACATCTGAACAGTTACCCACGACTCAACCAGAATCAGCGTTGTGGACGATTCGTCTGTTGATTGGTCCGATTCCCGCTATTGTCCTCATGGGCGGTTTAGCTTGGGCGTACTTCTATCCGATTAGTCGTTCCTTCCATGGCGAAATCCTCCTAAAACTCATCGAACGCCGGAATAGGGAAGATGGGGGAGATAGGGGAGATAGGG
>JGI11970J13683_111609_pt1 | contig 9012 bp, 2 predicted proteins | sample ElkSlonscriptome_15_FD_13683 | JGI IMG/M metagenome (IMG submission 13683) | reverse complement strand
AATACCCAATTTAAATGCATGACAGCTTATTCTGAGTTTTTACAGTATATGGTATCTCTGTAGGGGCGGGTTTTACTACTATCTTTTCGGTTACACCCAGATGTAACTAAACCCGCCCAGACGTTGCATGCAACGTCTCTACCCAGGTTTCTTAACGGACTAATCAACGGATCACCTTTTTCTTTTTGGTTAGCCATAATCCTGTAGCGAATGCTATCAGTCCAGCTAAACTTCTAGGTTCGGGTACGGACACTGGATCACTTGGACTATCGTCACCAATACTATCATCTGGGTGATCATGAATCTCGTCATCGGGAGTATTGTCAATTGGATCATCGGCAACATCATCATCGCTCGGTAAGTTTTCATCAACATCATCCCCTGGATTGTCCACAACTGGAGGTGTAGGAGGCTGCCAACGGGTTAGAATATCGTCGATCCAATTCGTGTAAGATGACGCACGGCTATCAAAGGAAAACTCACCAAAGGAAGAATTTAGGGCATCGTCAATATCAGAGGAAATACCATTCAGGTAATAAACTCGTAAACCAAAGGAAGTCACTCCTGCGATCGCGCCATCAATAAATGTGGGACTTCCAGAATCTCCTAGTGCTGAGTTAACTTCATTTAACCCCAAACCTAAGTCAGCATAATCATCGCCAAACCAATAGCCAAAAGCATCATTCGCGGCAAGTCCGTTGTCAAAGTCGTAAGCTAATAATGCGTCACTGAAGTTATCGGATAATAGTTGATTAAACAAATCCCCGGAAGCGTCATAACGATTCTGACCGGAACGCTTCAAGCCATCCCAAAACTCATTACCAACGTTACCATTTCCAGATTGACCATAACCTACTTTATCGCCAATTTTACCCACTTCGTTGTTATTTCGATAAATGTCATAGCGATCGACTGTATCTGGGGCAACATCAGTTAACTCTAAAATGGCAATATCATAACCATTAGATAAATCACCCGTCCAGTCATCATGAACAAAGATATCAGCAATGGAGAGGTTGACATCACCTGTGGATAAGTCAAACGTGGCTGTGCCATCCCAAACATCTAACTTCCCAAAATCATCAGTGAGGCAATGAGCCGCCGTGAGAATATGAGCGCCTGTTCCTAATAATCCACCTGTACAAGAACTTCCCCAAAAATCACCTAGAGAAAGTTGAGCGACGCCATCATAGCCAGTTCCGGGAGATACAAGATAGTCATCGGGATTGCCCGTTGTCCTATAGAGGGGCTGGACTTGTGTTTGAATTGAGGTATTGTTGAAATTCGCGGCTTTAGCGGGTTCAGTGATAACTAAAGGAGTGAGTAAACTTACGGTATACAGAAGAGTTAGAGACTTGAAGCTAGACAAAGTGAAAGTCATAGTTACACCGGAATGAAGGAGTCACGATTAAACGGTTCACTATCATCTGTCTCTGAGGGATTGACCCTTATGCACTTTTTTCAGAGTTGTAACGTTTATTCATAACCGGGATGAAATTTTTACCAACGTGCATAAGTTCCCACTGCTGAGAGATATATACTAGAAAAGTATGGTTTGGGTTCAAATTGGTGATGAATCAAAGCTGGAAATATTGGTGGTGGACATTCGCCGGAATTATTGGAATCGGCGGCGTTTTCGCGTTCTGGGATACGGCTGCTGTGGCTCAGATTACACCGGATACTAGCCTAGGAACTGAAAATTCCCTGGTTACGCCAAATGTAGATATCCAGGGACTTCCGGCGGATTTAATTGAAGGCGGGGCGACACGGGACGCGGCGTTGTTTCACAGTTTCTCAGAGTTTAATGTTGGCGAAGGATTGCGGGTTTATTTTGCGAATCCGGTGGGGATTGAAACGATTTTCAGTCGGGTGACGGGAAGTGATGTCTCGAATATTTTGGGAACGTTGGGGGTAGATGGGGGTGCGAGTTTATTTTTGTTGAATCCCAATGGGATTATTTTTGGAGAAAATGCGCGGTTAGATATTGCGGGTTCGTTTGTGGCATCTACGGCGAATTCTGTGGTGTTTGAGAATGGGGTGGAGTTTAGCGCCACGAATCCTGAAGCACCACCATTATTAACGATTAATTTAACACCGGGATTGCAGTATGGGTCGAATTCAAACGGACGAATTGCCAATGCTGGGAATTTAGGCGTGGGTGTCGGTGAAACTCTGAGTTTGTATGGCAATACGGTTACTAGCACAGGTAGACTGACAGCACCCGGAGGAACGGTACAGATATTAGGCGATCGCGTGGGATTGTTCGAGAATGCTCAAATTGATGTCTCCAGCGATATGGGAGGCGGTACGGTATTGATTGGCATAGCTGAGGAAGCGAATAACCTATACATTCCATCAGTTACTCATGCTAATCGAACCTTTGTCAGTCCTGATGCCATTATCAATGCTAATGGGATTGGCAATAGTGATGGCGGTAACGTATTAGTTTGGTCAGATGAAGCCACTCGTTTTTATGGCACGATTAGCGCCCGTGGGGGTGAAATGTCTGGTAATGGTGGCTTTGTGGAAGTTTCGGGGAAAGACGTTTTAGAGTTTGATGGATTAGTCGATACGACTGCCGCGAATGGAAGAACGGGAACACTACTCCTTGATCCGACAAATATCGAAGTTGTAGTTTTTGCCAATGAAACCGATAATTTAAATGATGTTGATGGGTTTGCTGATCCAGATATTGGGGCTGATGGTGACACCAAAATTAATGCGACGGCGATTAACAATGCTGCGGCGGATGTCGTACTTCAGGCGACTAATAATATTATTTTTAATGCCGCCGTTAATATCCGAGAATCTGGCATCGGACTGACCGCCCAAGCTGGCAACACGATTACCGTTAATCGACGCATTGCCACGCCGGGTGGTGATATCCAATTAATCGGTGGCATAACCTCTAATCATGGTTCTATTTTTATCAATGACGATGTTCGCTCTCGTGGGGGAGATATCGTTCTCCAAGCTGGTGGTGATATCGTAGTCGAGGAGGCGACAGTCAATACCGAATCGGGGTTTCTCGGAGACTCGGGAGACATGACGATTGAAACAGGGCGGCTAATTCTTCAGAATAAAGGACAGGTAGACACCAGTACATTTGGATGGGGGAACGCGGGTAATCTGGATGTCCGGGCGACTGAAATTGAAATGACTGAATCCGTGAACGCTTCATCTAATATTCTTACAGGTATTGGTGCAGCAACCAGGCGAGGTTCTACTGGCAATGCGGGTAAGATTACCATTGAGACCGAACGGTTAACCGCTCGAAATGGCGCACAAGTACTCGCAACAACATCGGGTTCTGGAAAGGCTGGAGAAATCATTGTCAGAGCGTCGGAAATTGAACTAATTGGTGACTTTCCATTAAATGGTTTTCCGAGTGGAATTTTGGCTAACAATCAACCAGGAAGCACAGGAGCCAGTGGTAAGATAACGATTGAAACCGAACGATTAATTGCCCGTGATGGTGCAGGGGTTTATGTTTCCACGTTTACGGGTGAAAATGGAGGGGAGCTAACTGTTCAAGCTTCTGAGATTGAATTAACCGGAACGGGCAAGATTTATCCCAGCGCTTTATCGGCTCAAGCGCATCCAAGAGCAACCGGAAATGCTGGGCAAGTAACGATTGAAACCGATCGGTTAATTGCTGGCAATGGGGGGACTATCACAACGGCGTCAACGGCTGGAAATGGTGGAAATCAGATAATTAAAGCTACCGATTTTATCGACCTAGCTAATGGCGGGTCTCTAGTGGCTAACGCGGCGGCAGGATTTGGTGGGACTATCTCGATTGAAACGAAAAATTTGACTCTTGAAAATGGGGGAATTATTAACACTAGCACGACGGGTCAAGGCGACGCTGGCAGTATTGCCATTCGCCAATCCGAATCCGTTACGGTAGACAAAGGGAGTGTGATCTCAAGTCTATCGTTTGGTTCAGGAATAGGGGGTAATCTTTTAATCGAAACGGGAACTCTTACGATTCGTGATGGTAGTGGTGTGATCACCAGTACGGCGGGTCAAGGGAGTGCGGGGAACCTAACAGTACAAGCTAAAAACTCGGTTAATGTAATCCGTGATGGTCTATTATCAACAGGTACTCTCGGCACAGGAACTGGTGGAAACCTTTTAATCGAAACCCGAAGTTTAAATGTCCAAGACAAGGGTAAAGTTTTCAGTAGCAGTTTAGATGCCAGTACATTTGATTTGAGTAGTCTTGACCCGAACCTTTATTCACCTGATTTGATTGAACGAATTCGGAATAATGTTAATATAGCTGCTCAAGGAAATTTTACTCAAGGGGATTCAGGAAACCTGAATGTTATTGCCACAGATTCAGTAAATGTGGCAAATAATGGTGTGATTTCGACACAAGGTCGGGGTGAAGCATCCGGTGGCGATTTAACCATAAATACCCAAGAGTTAACGGTTGATAACGCTGGTGCTATCGTCACGGATACCTTTGGTTCTGGCAATTCAGGAAACTTAACCATTAATGCCAACGATACGGTCAATGTTATCGGTTTTGGCAGCGATATTACCACTCAAACTCGTCCAGACAGTATAGGAAACGGGGGAAGTCTTACCATTACCACCGGACAATTAAGAATAGAGGATGAAGCCGCCGTATCCTCTGGCACATTTGGTCAAGGAGTGGGTGGAGATATTCAGTTGCAAGGGAATTCTCTGGAACTCGCCAATCGCGGACGTATCACCAGTCGCAGTGAGGGGTTGAACAATGCTGGCAATATTTTCATCCGTTTGAATGATGAGCTGCGATCGCGTCAAGGTCAAGTTGTGGCTACGTCCTTACAATTTGGTGGTGGTAATATCGATATCACGGCTCAAGATATCCTCCTGCGTAACAGCAGTTTAATTAGCACGAGTGTATTTGATAGTACAGGTGGCGGTGGCAATATTCAGATAAAGTCTAATAGTTTTGTGGCTCTGGAGGACAGCGATATTCTAGCAAATGCTGATGCTGGACCCGGAGGCGATATTATCATTAACTCCTCAGTATTTCTGGCTGATTTGTTTGCGAGCGATCGGGCGATTCCAGTCGGTCGTAATCCGGGTGACTTAGATCGGTTTCGCCGGAATGGTGAGGTCGATATTTCGGTGGACTTTGCTCAGATTTCTGGTAATCAGCCAGTTAATGTCGTTGATCTTGTCGAGAATGTGAATCGATTTCGCATTAATGAGCGCGTTGATATCTCCGCCGACTCTCGAACAGGTCGCGATGGTTCAGTTACCACTCCCGTACCTTTCTTTGGTCAAGGGTTAACCGCGTTACCGACTAATTTTGTTGATGCAGAACGCCTGATTGACCGTTCCTGTAATGCGGGAGGTGCAGCGTTAGCCAGTAGCTTTATTTTCACAGGTCGCGGTGGTATTCCACCGAGTCCCCTAGATGTTCTGGAGAGTGACATAATGGTCAGTAATTGGGTAAGTTTAGATGAAGAGACTCCAACTCAAACGCAACCAGAATCGGTCACGCCCAATTCAGCCAAACCTCGGCAGATTATTGAAGCACAAGGGTGGGTAAGATTAGCGAATGGGCAGATTGTTTTGGTGGCAGAATCTCCTACAGTCACACCTCAAGGGAATTGGCAAAATACCACAGATTGTGAAATACCTGAATCAAAGTAGTAATCAAGGTCGAGTTATGATGACTAAACTCTGGAAATATGGGTTATTGTGTTGGCTCAGTGGCATTATTTCATTGTCAGGGACGGCTGCTGTGGCTCAGATTCAAGTCGATGATACTCTGGGGGCAGAACGCTCAATGGTGACACCGCTCGATGGGTTGGGTTTTCCCATTGACCTGATTGACCAAGGCGCACAACGAGGGACAAATCTATTCCATAGTTTCTTGGAGTTTAATGTTGATGCTGACCGAGGTGTCTATTTTTCTAGTCCCGATGGTATTGAGAATATTTTGGCGCGAGTAACCGGGATGAATCCCTCTCAAATTCTGGGTACATTAGGTACGTTTGGGGCGGGAAGTCCTAATTTATTTCTGATTAATCCTAATGGAATTCTCTTTGGACAAAATGCCAAGCTGGATGTGGCAGGTTCCTTTGTGGCGACGACAGCAAATGGCGTCGGGTTAGGGGATACTGGACGATTTAGCGCCTCGAAACCAGAAACCAGTACGTTACTCAGTATTAATCCTGATGTTTTCTTTTTTAACCAACTCTCGAATGGGGCAGAAATTGTTAACCGTTCAACCGCAATATTTCCGGTATTGGGGTTTTCTTTAAATAATGTCCCGTTAGAAAGCGGACTTCAGGTTATCGATGGCAAGAGTTTGTTGCTAGTTGGCGGTAATGTCAGGTTAGAAGCGGGAGGGCGATTAAATGCGCTAGGAGGTCGTATTGAATTAGGAGGCTTAGAAGAAACCGGAACGGTAGGATTAGCGATCAATGCTGATAGTCTGAAGTTGAATTTTCCCCCGGATGGTCGGCTATCAGATGTCACATTAGCCGATGATGGGCGTGCGAGTGTGCGGGGTACAGGTGGTGGAGATATTGTTGTTAATGCCAATAATTTTACGGCGACAGATGGCGGACGTTTAGTCACTGGAACGGAAGGTGCAGGTGATGGGAGAGATATTATTGTTAATGCTAATACCTTTAGTCTTTCTGGACAAGGAGCTACTATCGGAAGTGGTCTATACAATCAAGCTTTACCAGGTAGCTCTGGCAATCTTGGCGATATCATAATTAATGCTAAAACGATTAGCTTAATGGGTAATACTGGTGAAAATCTTGGCAGCGAAACGGGTTTACATAATGAAACTTATAGTGCCGGAAATGCGGGTAACATTTTTATCAATGCAGACTCTTTGAACGCTTCCTTAAATGTGGGGCTTCGGGCAGGAACATTTGATTCAGGGAATACAGGAGATGTAGTTGTTAATGTCAAGGATATCAATCTATCCGATTCTAGCTTCATTGAATCAGCGACTGTATTCAGTCAGGGTAATGCTGGTAACGTGACGATTAACACGGAAAAACTAGTGATTCGAGATAGTTCAAATGTTGCCTCTGTCTCTATCGATGGAGGCTCGACAGGAACAGTGAGCGTGAATGCTTTAGAGTTAGTAGAATTAAGCGGAATATCTGCTGACAAACTCCCTAGTTCCTTGGTGACTAACAGTACAGGTAATGAAGAAACTGGTGATATAACAATTACGACTAAGCAGTTAGTTCTGCGGGACGGGGCATTAGTCTCTACTGACACTCTTGGAGAAAGCGCTGCTGGTGATATCATGATAACTGCCTCGGAATCGGTTACGTTGAGTGGTACATCACCAGTTAATATCGGAACTCTCTCATTTGAGTTGGGCAGCGGAATATTAGCTTCGACTGAGGCTTCTGGTAATGCTGGGAATATCACGATTTCAACCGGGACTTTAACAGTGCAGGATGGTGGGAGTATCTCAGCGTCAACGAGTGATGGGAGTGGCGATGCCGGAAATTTAACCATTCGTGCAGCTAAAGTAGAGGTGAGTGGAGAATCAGCCCCAGGAACCTTTGATTCTAGTAGCAGCCGTTTGTCGGTTCAAAGTAGTGGTACTGGAAATGCAGGAACTTTGACCCTTGAAACTGAACAGTTAATGATACGGGATGGCGGCAATATTTCTGCTTTAACGGTTGATGGAAGTGGCAATGGGGGTGTTATCAATATCCGCGCTAAAGATATTGAATTAATCGGTGCAACAACAGATAGTATAGTTCCGAGTGGATTATCTGCTAGTGTGGGTGAAGAGGCTACAGGGAATGGTGGAACGATAACCGTTGAAACGGAACGGTTAACAGTACGAGATGGCGCTCAGATATCCTCCTCTACTTCTGGTAACGGCAATGCAGGTGCTGTGACTATTCAGGCTGAGGATATTGAACTGATTGGTGCGACAGCAAATGGTCCTAGTGGATTTTCAGCGAATGTTGGTAAAAATGCTACAGGTTCTGGAGGAAATGTAGTTGTTGAAACTGGGCGCTTAATCCTTCGGGATGGTGCTAAGATATCCTCCTCTACTGAAGGGCAAGGTGATGCTGGTTCTGTGAATGTTCGTGCCTCGCAAATTGATATAATTGGCATCGGTTTTCTTCCCAGTGGATTGTCAGCGGATGTATTGGTAGAAGCGACAGGGAATGGCGGAACTGTAACCGTTGACACTGAGACATTAAGGGTGCGTGATGGCGCCGAGATATCAACAGCAACTTCCGGTAGCGGTAATTCTGGTTCTGCATCTATTCGTGCCCAGGATATTGAATTAATTGGCATATCCACAAATAACTTGTTTCCGAGTCGCCTGTCGGCTGAAGCCACTGAAACGGCTACAGGCAATGGGGGAAGTGTCACCGTTGAAACTGAGCAATTAACGCTTCGCGATCGCGCTCAAATCAATGTCAGCAATCAAGGCATTGGAAATGCAGGTATACTCAATATTACCGCGAACAATCTGAATCTGGACAACCAAGGCACACTCACAGCAGAAACCAATGCAGGTGAGGGAGGTGACATTACACTGCAAGTCCCAGAATTACTACTGATGCGCCGCAATAGCCTGATTTCGGCAGAGGCTCGTGGCGAAGGGAATAGCGGTAATATTGGGATCAATACTGAATTTGTGATTGCTATCCCCGAAGAAAATAGTGATATCATTGCTAGTGCTTTTCGAGGCGGCAATATTGAAATCACCGCTCAAGGTATCTTTGGTACAGAATTCCGAGAACGTCTCACCCCTTTAAGCGATATTACCGCTACTGGGACTGTCACCTTTAATTTGCCTGATGTTGATCCCAATCGCGGCTTATTGCAATTACCCACAGGATTAGTTGACCAGACGAAACTTATTGACCGTTCCTGTAATGCGGGAGGTGCAGCGTTAGCCAGTAGCTTTATTTTTACAGGTCGTGGTGGTATTCCTCCGAGTCCTCTGGATGTTCTGGAAAGTGACGTAATGGTCAGTAATTGGGTAACTTTGGATGAAGA
>JGI11970J13683_104158_pt1 | contig 9204 bp, 5 predicted proteins | sample ElkSlonscriptome_15_FD_13683 | JGI IMG/M metagenome (IMG submission 13683) | reverse complement strand
CGAATTTCATCACTCTTAAACCCGATCGCCATCGGACGCCGCATTCCTGGCAATACCGCCACGTCATACAATTCCGTGACTATCCCCTCAATTCGCAGCCAATGGACAATATCCCCTGTCCTTAAATCAATCACGAATAATCCACAGCGAGGTTCAGCTTGCTTAATCTGTAACTTCTCATCCAACGCCAAACCCGAAAACGTGCGATTCTCCCTCGGTTTCGATAACCCGACAATCGCAAAATCCCCAGTAAACGCCAACCCGCGCAAATACCCCGGACAAAACGCCACTGACTCAAACTCTCCCCGGTTCAAATCAACAAACCCAAACTCCCCTGTGCCAGAATTGAGCAACCAGAGTTTATCCCGATAAACTCGCGGTGAATGAGGCATCGACAACCCCGTCAAAATCACCTCATTCCTCCCCACATCCACCACACAACCGCCATCGCGCCGTTTATCCCGCCAACCATCGGTAACATCCGACTGACTCACCGCTGTCACATACTTCGGTTCTCCCTCTCGCATCGCCAAACCATTCAAATGACACCGATCTTCCGCCGCTAGCTTGGAAATAAACGGTGGTTGCCATAAGGGGATAAAACTGTGGGTTTCGCTCACGGTTGCCAAACAGCTAAATAGGGTATTAACAAAGATGGGCATATCCCCCCCTAACCGAACATCTTGCTCTTGCTCCCCCCTTTTTAAGGGGGGCTGGGGGGGATCAACCACCGCCACATCATGGACATCTAAATCCCCCGTCACATAACCCACTTGCGGCACATAAAGACAGTCATACCCGTTGTGAACTTGTCCCGCTTCCAGGACATTTTCAAATCGCCACAACTGATAGAGTGAACTCAAATAAAGGGTGGAGCCATGAACACACAACCCCATACACCGCTCAAAGGTGCGCTCAAAGATTGATAACTGTCCCGTCGGCTGTACTCCAATAAAAAACACCTTGCCAGCTTGATACGTGGTAAACGCCAGACTGAGATGTTGCTCAGCTAACCAAGCCGTGAATTGCCGGGAACCCGTTATTTCTAATGACGGGGAATTCGTCGAGGAGAATGGCGATTGATGCACCATGAGCCTTGTACTCTCGATGAAAGCCACAAACGTTGTCCGTTATTTATATTAGGAGTAGTCGGCAACGAAAAATTAGCCAACAGGAAATCTTTACCGAATCTTCATACAGAAAGCCAAATTTTCTCTCTTCATTAACAGATTTTGCTTTTTGTAAAATTTAGTGAAATATTAGCTGCATTATTTCAATTAAATGATATGAGAAAAAATACGACATTAGCTCTGCCGCACATCTAAGCTGTTCGGCATTGAAACCATAATGTCAATAATCGTTCCCTTTCTGGTAGTGCGATCCAGGCAGCTCGCTACTAATATCTAAGACACCCAGGGGGCGCGATCGCGAATTAATCAAGAAAAGGTTTCCGGTCTATCTGCTATCTTTAACGCGACTTGGGACAAGTCAGGGTGAGCCGTCCTCCTGCCAAGAAATCACCCTGACATCGTAAAACGTTTCGATCCAAACCTTAGCACCACATCTGGGACTATCGGGACGATAAACAACACGGCATCCTCCCGGTATTTCCACCTCATGACCATAGACATTCCTATTGCCAGTTTGAGTCGCCTGTTCCTTTGCTCCAATCAGCGATCCGGGGTCGCACCACTTCTTCACCGTAATCACTGGCTGGTGTGAATTATGTTTTTGATTCTGTCGAATTCTCTGTGAATTAACGTGAATGATAGTTTTCGCGGGCTTTCTGGGATTGCGCCAACGCGGAGCTGGACCTCTTTTCCCTCGCTTAATCAGCGGTTTGCCATTAAACAGAGGCATTAACCACATCCTCCCGGTCTTGTAAGCGCCTTCCACTCTGCCAGCAAGCAGCAGGACTCTCAGTCGAGCTGTAGAAATATTTAAAATTTGAGCCGCTTCTGTTGTACCGACAATCATGTTAACTATAAGGATAGCGTAATAGTTTTGAGTAAGTTACGTTTCTATGATTGGACAATTCCCCCCAATTTACTTTTATATCCCTCAACCCTATTGGGAGGATAATTTTCCCGATCGCGCGAACGAGATCCCGCACGAGGCGATCGCGTGGAAACTATTGACTCAACGCCCAATAAACTGCCCAAATTGCCATCGCCCGCAGATAATGACCTGCCCGAAATGTGCCAACGGTTGTAATCGCTTCCGGCGTGCGGAATTGTAACCCATTTTCATAGACTTGTCGCACTACTGATTCAGTGAGTTTTAAGGATTCATCCTTCATCCCCAATTGAATTAAAAATGCCGCTAGTCCAAAATTAATCCCTGTCCACACCTCCAAAGGATGCGTCGCATCGGGATATTCGGGAGAACCATCGGGTTTTACCCCATTCGCGGCACCGAATTGGGCATTATGGAACTTTAAGTAACAAGACTCGTAAACTGTTTTTAATGCCGATTGGGTGCATTCAGCGGGAACAATATCCGGTAATCCTAATAATTGGGCATAGAATTGACCACAGAGTTGATCTGCCATCACCACATCAGAATCACTGTCGCTATCCAGGCGATAATATTGACCATTCCAGAGTTTTTCTTGATAAATGGGTTTCGCTTGTTGCAGCCATTGCTGATAATCGTTCAGGGTTTGTTGAATCACCTCCGGATCAGGTAGATCAATGGAAAAAACTAGGGTGGAATTGTCTAGGAGAATTTGGGCGATCGCGCTTGCGGCTTCTAAGGCGGCTAACCATAACCCACCACAATATGCGCTAACACCCTGCAACTGCCAATCATCAAACGTCTGATCCGGTGCGCCGGAGTTTTCTGGAATCCCATCCCCATCGTGATCAAAGGTTTTCAGATACGCCAACGCCTTGACAATCGCTGACCAACATTCGGCTAAAAATTCAATATCCTTTGACCCCGTAAACACAAAGGTTCGATATACCTGCAAGACAAAATCACAGGGTAAATCTTTCCACTGATTACAATCTTGATAACTGGTATAGTTTGTCTTTTCCCAAGGATGTTCATTTGCTGCACCTAAATCGTGAGGTGTGGCATCAGCAGCTTTGCGAATCGCTGTGGCTTGGTTGTATCCAATAATTCGAGGCGTATCATCACTGGTGGGAATTGCCCAGGCAAAGGCTTCCAGTACCGCTTTATCCAATCGCGACCACAACATCGCTAGGGCAAATGATCCATACAGGCGCACATCTAAACTTTCGTACCAACGATAATCAAAGGATTCTAAAACTCCGAACTGACCCACGGGATTCCGTTCATTTGCCGAACTCCAAATTGTCCCCCCAGCCGATAACAAATACAGTTCATTAAACAGCGCCATTTTGAACCAATTGGGTAAATCCTGACGCTGTAAAATTGGGTTTTGCCAGGATAAAATTCGCTCTTGCCAAAGGTCAGAATGTTTGAGGGCGGTGCGAACCATTGACCAAGCATTATTCCCGGTGCGCCCAAAGAAATCGGTATAACGGCGGTAATATTTAACCCCAGCCGCAAACTCAGTGATGGGAAAATCCCACGCCAGGATAAACGGGATTTTCCGGGTTCTTCCAGGGCGCAGTCTTACCCGTACCGCGATCGCGCCTGCAATTTGTTCTCCGGGTTCAGCAGGCGTTTCGTCTTGCACATCACTGAGACTTCCGTCACTGGCAAACGTATTCCACACCTGTGATCCATCGCCTGAGGGATTCCAGCGACAGTGATAAAATACCTCCTGACTTGGATTCGTCACCGTGGCGAAACAGAGTTGTCCTTCGCCTTCTTCAATCTCATCCCGCAACCTCACCCGATCTAACAGACAACCCACGCGGAAATTATCCACAATCCACTGATTATAATTCCCCGTACTATTGCCCCAACGCGGTTGATACTCGTAAACTGGACTTCCATCATCCCGTACCTGAACTTGGGGATGCCTAATCGCGTTAGTAAACCAGCCCACCATATTCTGCCAGGTGAGCATAATACTTAAAATAATCGGCTGATCGGTGGGATTATGGGCAGTCCATTCAAACACCGCCACCGGATAACTGCTTTCCTGATAACAATCCGCCCAAATCGGAGAAAACTGTTGGCAAGTTAATTCCGTTTGAAATACATTTTCGTAGACAAACCAACTGCGGGGATAAAGGGCGTGATAGGTTCCCGTAGTGGTGTTTGACGTTTCCCCAGTGGGATACCATTGCCATTTGCCCAGACTGCCATCTTCTGGGGGTTCGGTGCAAAGGGCATAAGCTTGGGCGTCTTGGTTTTCTGGCTGTTCAAAGACGCTAAACTGACAAGCAGGCAGAGATTGAAACGTATGTTCTCCCCCATCCAGATGCCATAGATTAAAATCACCCCGTGAAGACCGACCCAGACAACCTGCGCCAAACCCACCCAAGGGCATACCATGCCAGGGTCCATCATCCAGATTACTGGCATAGCGTACAGTATAGGGATTCTCCCAGCCCTGTCCAATCGGACGTTGCCAGGTACTCTCAGGGATCATTGGGCGCGGTGGTTGATAGATCATGCTTTCGATCTTACGGCGTAGTGGGTCGCTTGGACTATTTTGGATCAATCTTGTAGTTATACCAAGAAGAAAATTTAACCATGCTACTCCTAGACACGACAACCCTGAAACCGACCGCAGAACAACGTATAATTCTTGATGGCATAACCTGGCAACACTATATCAATCTTGCCGATATGTTTGTTGATACCTTCCCTCGCTTGACTTACCTGGAAGGCAAACTAGAAATTATTATGACCACCTCCCCCGAACACGAACGTCTCAAGAAAATTATGGCTCGATTAATTGAAACATACACCGAAACAAGAGACATTGAACTCAACGGTTATGGTAATACTACCTTCCGTAGAGAAGCCGCCGCCAGAGGTGCAGAACCCGATGAATGTTATTGCTTGGGTGAACTGGGAGAAGTTCCTGATATCGCCATAGAAATTGCTCTCACCAGTGGTGGAATTGACAAACTTGAACTATACCGAGGGTTGGGTGTAAGAGAAGTTTGGTTTTGGCAAAATAATCAGTTATCGTTTCAGATTTTGCAGCCAGAGACAGCAACGTATCTACAACGCGATCGCTCTGTTCTCCTCCCCGATTTAGATCCCATGTTATTAGTGAGTTACGTCAATTATTCTAACCAAACCCAAGCCGTCAGAGCCTATCGACAAGCCTTACAGAATTAGGGTTTGCTGCACAACTCCAAAACCCTTAGCCATCAATGTTTTGAGTGGCATTGACCTGGGTTTTAAGAGCGATAACTTAACTCAACTCTAAACGAAACCCTGGCAAAACATCCTCCCCTGACAACACCACAGGCATCCCCAGCACCTCCACTTTTTGCCCCTGGCGATAAATTTCCACCTGTTTCTCTTTGGCATTAATCAACCAACCCAACTGCAACCCACTCGCCAAATACTCCTGCATCTTATTCTGTAGCGGCTTTAATCTATCCGTGCGAGAACGTAGTTCAATCAAAAAATCCGGGCAAATCGGTGGAAACCCCTCTCGTTCCTCCTGAGTTAACTCCTTCCACCTTTGCAACTCAACCCAAGCGACATCGGGAGCTCGATCGCCACCTCCGGGTAAACTAAATACAGTCTGAGAGCTAAACACCACTCCTAACTGAGTTTCTTCATTCCAGATTACAACTTTTGCAATCAAACTCGCTTCTTGGCTGCCACTTTCACCACCGATAGGTGTCACAATAATCAATTCTCCATTCGCTGAACGTTCAAGCTGTAAATCGGGATTCGCCTGACACAATTGAACAAACTGTTCTGATGTCAGAGTGGTAATTGGCTCTAAATTCAGTGCCGTTGTCATCGCATTATCTCCTTATCTGGGCAGATATAACCCAGATCACTCAACAACTCACTTGTTAACTTGTCCAAACTTAATATCGGCATTCTTCATCAGTTATACCCTATCTATGGCTCTCTGCCTTTGCGATCGCACTTATTGGTTTAAGAGCCGTGAACTCAAGTTCCGGCTTAAAGCTAAAACCCGTTAAAACGGGTTAAAACGTCTAGTCAGCTTTAGCTGACTTTAGCTATTAGCCGGAAATTTATTTCCCGGCTGACCTTTGTTTGTGTAGCTGCGACTTTCTCCTCGCCATGGCAAAAAGGGATTTACTCCTCCAGTGAAACCTCTGGGAGTCGGGGTTGTATGCACAAGTACCCCCGTTTAGGTGGAAATGCGATCGCATCTAGCCAAGACTACACACCTACGAACCTTGCTGGAGAATCTGTGCATTTTTGTCACTGTATAACAGAAATTATAATGTTATGTATCTACATAAACCCTATTCTGTCTAAGTCTATGACCCTAATTTTGCCCAGCTTGATTTAAGTGTAAAAATTTGTGAATAATATTTAGAGCGAATACTTCAGTAAATGTAAATAAATGTAAAGTAAAGTGAGCAACTTCCTATCGAATTGTGTCAAACAAGGGCGAAAACGCTGCATCGGTCAGCATTTTCTGGTAAAACCACTAAAGTTGCCCTAACTGTAACGCCAAGCCGATTCCAAGGGAAGCCAAGCCAACCTTCCCTGGAACCCTATCAATGAGAAGAGAACACGGATCAAAAGGAGCAAGAACAGCATGTTCACTCACGTCAAGTCCACCATTCGTCACATCACCCCCGATGACCCCCAGAATCGTCATGTACTGAAGGTGGTCTATGTCGTGCTAGAGCCACAGTACCAAAGCGCTTTATCTGCAGCTGTCCGTTCAATTAATCAAAATCAGCCGGATATCGCCATTGAAATCAGTGGCTACTTAATCGAAGAACTCCGCGACGAACAAAACTATCAGGCATTTGAGCAGGATATTGCCCAAGCCAATATCTTTATCGCCTCGCTGATCTTTATTGAAGACTTAGCGGATAAGGTAGTCGCCGCCGTTCAACCCCATCGCGATCGCCTAGATGCAGCGGTGGTATTCCCCTCGATGCCCCAGGTGATGCGCCTGAATAAATTAGGCAGCTTCTCCATGGCACAACTGGGTCAATCCAAGAGTGCGATCGCCCAGTTCATGAAGAAGCGTAAAGAAAAGTCAGGCTCATCCTTCCAAGATGGGATGCTGAAGCTATTGCAGACGCTGCCGAAAGTCCTGAAATATATGCCCATCGATAAGGCACAGGACGCCCGGAACTTTATGCTTTCGTTCCAGTATTGGCTAGGAGGTTCCTCCCAAAACCTGGAAAACTTCCTGTTAATGCTGGCAGATAAATATGTGCTTATGGGAAAAACCCTAGAATTTAAAGATCCGGTGGTTTACCCAGATATGGGTCTCTGGCATCCCCTCTCTACCAAGATGTTTGAGGATGTCAAAGAGTATCTCACCTGGTATAACAATCGCGACGATATCTCCGAGGATTTAAAAGATCCCTTCGCCCCCTGTGTGGGCTTAGTTCTGCAACGTACCCACCTGGTAACCGGGGATGATGCCCATTATGTGGCAATGGTACAGGAACTGGAAGCCATGGGCGCACGAGTTCTGCCCGTGTTTGCTGGGGGATTGGATTTCTCCAAACCTGTGGATGCCTTTTTCTATGATATGCCCACGAGTAAGGGACAAGGAAACGTTACTCTGGTAGATGCGGTGGTGTCTCTGACCGGATTTGCCCTAGTTGGCGGTCCAGCGCGACAAGATCATCCCAAAGCCATAGAATCCTTAAAACGCCTCAACCGTCCCTATATGGTGGCATTGCCCTTAGTCTTCCAAACCACAGAAGAGTGGGAAGGGAGTGACTTGGGACTGCACCCGATTCAGGTAGCCCTGCAAATTGCCATCCCCGAATTAGACGGCGCGATCGAACCGATTATATTATCCGGACGAGATGGCACCACCGGGAAAGCGATCGCACTTCAGGATCGGATTGAAGCCGTGGCAAAGCGGGCGCTGAAATGGGCAAGCCTGCGCCGTAAGCCGAAACTGGCGAAGAAGGTGGCAATTACCGTGTTTAGTTTCCCGCCAGATAAAGGAAATGTGGGAACGGCTGCCTATCTAGATGTCTTCGGGTCGATTTATAAAGTCATGGAAGCCCTGAAGCATAACGGCTACGACGTAGAAGACTTACCCGAATCCGCCGAAGCGCTGATGCAAGACGTGATCCATGACGCCCAGGCACAATATGCCAGTCCCGAACTGAATATTGCCTACCGGATGTCAGTAATGGAGTATGAACGGTTTACCCCTTACTCCACCCGTTTAGAAGAAAACTGGGGTTCACCGCCAGGACATTTAAATAGTGATGGACAAAACCTCCTCATTTATGGTAAGCAATTCGGTAACGTGTTTATTGGCGTGCAGCCCACCTTCGGCTATGAAGGTGATCCCATGCGGCTGTTATTCTCCCGTTCCGCCAGTCCTCACCACGGGTTTGCCGCCTACTACACCTATTTAGAACATCTCTGGCAAGCGGATGCCGTATTACACTTTGGCACTCACGGGTCATTGGAATTTATGCCCGGTAAGCAGATGGGGATGTCTGGGGATTGTTACCCAGATAACTTAATTGGTTCAATTCCCAATCTCTACTATTACGCCGCCAATAATCCCAGTGAAGCCACGATCGCGAAACGGCGCAGTTACGCCGAAACCATTTCCTACCTCACCCCTCCGGCAGAAAATGCGGGGTTATATAAAGGGTTGAAGGAACTGAATGAATTAATTGGGTCCTATCAAACCCTGAAAGACACCGGACGCGGCGTTCCAATTGTGAACACAATTATGGATAAATGCCGCTTGGTGAATCTGGATCACGATATCGCCTTACCGGAAAAAGACGCCAGTGAACTGACCCCAGAGGAACGGGATACCCTGGTGGGGTTGGTGTACAAAAAGCTGATGGAGATTGAGTCGCGGCTGTTACCCTGTGGGTTACATGTCATTGGTAAACCGCCCACGGCTGAGGAAGCGATCGCGACTTTAGTTAATATTGCCAGTCTGGATCGTCCAGAGGAAGAAATCCTGAGTCTACTGCGAATTATCGCCAACAGCATCAACCGGGATATCGACGAGATTTACCAAAATAATGACCGAGGTGTCTTAGCAGATGTACAGTTGCTGCAAGACATCACCCAAGCCACTCGCGCGGCTGTAGCGGCGTTAGTTCAAGCCCAAACCGATGCCGAGGGGCGGGTGTCCAAGGT
>JGI11970J13683_108599_pt1 | contig 9542 bp, 3 predicted proteins | sample ElkSlonscriptome_15_FD_13683 | JGI IMG/M metagenome (IMG submission 13683) | reverse complement strand
AAGGAAATGGGGTAGCATCCTTCATAAGTATGGCATCACCTTGCTCAGGTAAAATGTACCCTTGCTCCCCCAGCTCCCCCAGCTTCCCCAGCTTCCCCAGCTCCCCCTCACCACAAGACTTATTCAGCAGCCCCTAATTAGCTGACCCGCGTACATAAAAAGGGCGAGTCGAGACAGGTTAATTCTCACACCGCCTGACTTTGTGCAGCGACTCGCCCCTACAATACAATATTTATTTGAAAACTCTCTATCTGTTAGTCCGCGATCGCTTGCGGGAGGAAAACCGGATTCAACCGGATAGGATATTTACTTACTATTCCCTGGTTCTTGCCAAAAAACAATGGAATCACTTAAGGGTTGAACTTGGGTTCCCGGATAGTAAAACGTGAGAATGTCCTCCCCTGACCAACCGAGATTCGCTAAGTTATAGGAACCATATTGGCTCAAACCAACGCCATGTCCAAAGCCGCCGCCGACATAAGCATAGCCTTTGAGGGTTTTATCCTCTTTATTGTTACCGTAAAGTGGTTCCAGGTAAAACAGGGTACTGCGAGGTGGATAAAAGGCGCTACGGATTTCATTTTTCTGGAGTTCAACCACACCCTTATCCGTTTGCACATCCAGTTTGAGGATGCGTCCGGCGGGCGATCGCTTGATGACTTGCATCTGTTGGATGGTGGTAAACTCAGCTAGGGGATGTTTTATTTTTTCCAGGTAGCGCCGCAAATCTTTCTGAATTTGTTCCAGGGAGTTCTCTACCCGCCATCGGAAGGGAGATCTGCCACTTTCATTGAATCCTTCTTTCAAGTTAATGAATTCGCGGAAGTATTGTTCATTCCCTAAAGGCTTCTCAGATAAATTCCAAATCGGCTGGGGCGAGTCAATCACGGCTTTTAAATACGGACGTTCTGACCCATTCCAGGAATCACTAAAGGGCGCAGTGACACCACCAGAGGTGGAGGAATATAAGGCGTCTACGAGCTGATTATTATAAGTTAAGACTAGCCCCTGAGTTTTCGCGATCGCGCGATCCGCCGTGGGAACGGTTCCTGTAAGTCCGCGATAGACTTGGCAATGGGTATTGGCACAGAGTTGGTAATCGTCTGCTGTAAATCGACGCAGATTGCGGAGGGCGTAGGTGCGAGCAATAATGGTTTGTGCTTCTACTGCTGCATAGGGTGCCCCTGGTCCAATTTCATGGGGGACAACACCACGCAGATAGGTTTCTAAGGGAACGTCATTAACCAGGCTGTAAGTCCCGTAAGCATTGGGCTGGATTTTCAGACTTCCTGCATACAGTCGCGGGTTGCGCTTATCTTCACCGCGAATCACCTGGATTAAATCATTCTCCGAGTCCATCTCTATCCATTGGCGATTATACCGATAGCCATCCACCACAAACGACACTCGCGGCACTTGGGGTAGAACTTGACTTTCTAGTCTAATTGTGCTATGCCCTTGAGCGTGGAGACTTTGCAGCAACAGGCGTCGCAACAGGGGCGTCTGATAGACATCCCGTTTCGCCCAAACTTGCCAGCGTTCCGGCTGCACCACTTCCACCTGAATTCCCCGTGAACGCCACTGATTCGCCGCATCTTCGGCGGTTTCAAAGGTGGCGTGATCGCTGAGAACTAAATGTTCAGCTAAAACGGGTTGGGATAAGGGTTGCGTCGCCACTTCCAGCGTCACCTGATCGGTTTCCAGGGTTTGGGGTTGCATATCCCCTGCCAAGAACCGCAAACTCAAGCTATCCCCAGGTGTCGCTTTTAGGGTCAGTTCGTCGGTGGGTTCTGAGCCAAACCGCTGCACCACACCCACTTGCAGATCGACATCCTCGGCTTGAGCTGGCTTACTTCCAGAGAGTCCCCAAAAACATAACGCGATCGCGCAGGCTTTCAGGATAGTGGGGATTGGGGATTTGCGATTGGGGATTAGGGAAGAGTTTTTGGTCTGCATGATACCAAGTTACATGTTGTAGGTTGAGTTGAGGGACGAAACCCAACTTATTATTTCAGCGTTGACACAGTAGTCAGGGCGGGTTTAGTTACATCTTGGTGTGTCATAAACGATAGTGGTGAAACCCGCCCCTACACATTAATCAAGCCTCACTAGCACTAAACAGGACTTCACCCTGAATCATCCGCTTCGCCGCATCGAGCAGCACTTCTTCCAGATAGGGTTTGGTAAAGTAACCACTCGCGCCAAGCTGTGCTGCCATTTGCCGATGTCGTTTTGCCCCACGAGAGGTGAGCATGGCAATGGGTAACTGGCTGAGATTCTCATCTTTCTGGAGTCGAGAGAGTAGTTCTAATCCATCCATTCTCGGCATTTCGATATCGCAGAATACAATATCACAGGGTAAGCCTGACCGAAGTTTATCCCAGGCTTCTTGACCATCGCGAGATTGTTCCACCCGATAACCCGCTTTGGCAAAGGTCATTGAGAGGAGTTCACGGACTGTAATCGAATCATCCACAATCAAAACGAGTGGCTCATGGGGAGTTTCTGGGGGTTCCTCAATTCCTGCACCTTCGCTGTCCCCTCTCGACCAAATCGTCACACTGTCTTTCCGCAGGCGTCCGCTGGCGAGGTCAATCAGTTCTAACACATCGGCAATGGGCATGATTCGACCATCTCCTAAGACTGTCGCCCCAGCAATACCAATGGGTTTAGGCGGAGGACCTTCGAGTTGTTTAATCACGATTTCCTGTTCACCTAAGACCTGATCCACTTCGATGGCAATGAATGTCCCAGAACTGCGTAGCACCACAATTGAGACGAGGTCATCTTCTCGCTTACCCCCATAAACATTACCCCGACTAATTGAACGGTTGCAAGAGAGCAATTCACTCAGGGGTTGCACAGAGACTAACGTGTCCCGCCAGGAGACACCCACTTGACCGTTGGCATCTTTTTGTAAGCGATCTTGAGGCAGATCAAACATATCTTCCACCCCATCCATGGGAAAGGCAATGCGAGCGCGATCGCTCAAACAGCATAGGGCTTTACAAATACTCAGGGTTAAGGGTAGCCGAATGGTAAAGGTTGTGCCTTTTCCTAACGCCGAATCAATGTAGATTGCGCCCCGAATTTCGCTCAAACTGGTGCGGACAACATCCATCCCCACACCGCGTCCGGCGAATTCACTGGCTTCGTCTTTGGTACTAAAACCGGGGTGGAACAGAAAGTCATACAACTCTGTATTCGTTAGGTCTTTCGCCTCGGCTGGGGTGATCAGTTTTTTCTCAATTGCCTTTCGTTTAATCCGTTCGGGGTCAATACCCGCGCCATCGTCGGAAATGGCAATCACCGTTTGGTTCCCTTGGTGGAACGCTCGCAGAGTAATTTGACCCACAGCAGGTTTACCCATCTCTTGCCGTTCGTCTGGGGATTCAATGCCATGGGTAATCGCATTATTGACCAAGTGGGTTAAGGGATCATAAAGGTGTTCCAGGATCATTTTGTCGAGCAAGGTTTCTCGACCATCCACTTGCAGTTGGGCTTCCTTGCTTAACTTGATAGAAATTTCCCGCACCGGACGAGTCAAACGGTCAGCAGCATTGGCAAACGGAACCATGCGCGATCGCGTCAGTCCTTCTTGGAGTTGAGTGGTCACCTGTCGTAAGTTGCGAGCCACCTGATCAGTTTCATCCACCAAGAATTCCACGTCAGACGCTGACTCCCGCACTTGCACAATTAACTCGATCATCTCTTGGGAAAGTAAATGGAAGCCGGTAAAGCGATCCATTTCCAAGGGATGATAATCTTCAGAGGATTCAGAATCAGAATCCGTGGATGCAGGTGCAGCATTTTCTGACCCAAATAAAGAACGAGAACGCGGTTGGCTTTGACTACTGGCTAACAGAGAACTCTCCAGCAGCGATCGCTCATACAAATCCCGCATCCGCGCCCCGACATCGCTCAACGCCGAAACTTGATGCTGTAAATTATCCAAGAATTGCCGCAGACGCTCTTGATCCTGTTCTAAGCTATTACGGCTGACTACCAGTTCTCCCACCAAGTTATTGAGACTATCGAGGTGCTTAACCGGAACTCGCATCGTCTGTTCAAAGATGCGAGGTGGTCTTCGACTCTGCAAAGGGGCGGTTTGTCGCGAACCTGTATTTCTTGTGGCTGCACCTACAGGTTTCTCTGCCTCCTGAAGCATGATTTCTAGTTCTTTATCTAGGTCATCTTGATCTTGAGATGGGGGAGTTTGAGCTACAGATGCTCGATTGTCTTGAGTTGCTTCCGGTTCGCCTAAGAATATTTCTAAATCCTCCAACGAATCTGTCTGTGAGGGAGTATCACTCAGCATGGCTTCTAAATCAGCAAACTCATCGCCGCTTTCACTGGTCAATGCTGCTGGAGTTTCCCCATCCAGCATTGCGTCTAAATCAGCAAACTCATCGCCACTTTCACTGGTCAATGCTGCTGAACTCTCCCCATCCAGCATTGCGTCTAAATCAGCAAACTCATCGCCGCTTTCACTGGTCAATGCTGCTGAACTCTCCCCATCCAGCATGGTTTCTAAATCAGCAAACTCGTCACCGCTTTCTCGGGGTGAATCCAAATCCCATTCGGTTTCTGCCAGAGTTGCTAATGAAAAATCATCATCAACAGTTGCTTCTTCCAGACTAAAAAGTTCGTCTAGATCTTCGTCCGATGGTGTTTCTGGGATGTCCCAATCCCCAAATAGATCGGCAGCACTGTCCGATGTTTCCGGTTGCGATGTCTCTACAGATTCATCAGTTAACCAATCTTCATCTAAACCCTCTAGTTCGGCGCTTGGGGCTGCTTGTGCCTCCTCTTCGGCAAATAAGTCGTCTAAGTCTTCGCTCCCCTCTGTTTCTGGGATGTCCCAATCCCCAAATAGATCGGCAGCACTGTCCGATGTTTCCGGTTGCGGTGTCTCTACAGATTCATCAGTTAACCAATCTTCATCTAAACCCTCTAGTTCGGCGCTTGGGGCTACTTCTGCCTCCTCTTCGGCAAATAAGTCGTCTAAGTCTTCGCTCCCCTCTGTTTCTGGGATGTCCCAATCCCCAAATAGATCGGCAGCACTGTCCGATGTTTCCGGTTGCGATGTCTCTACAGATTCATCAGTTAACCAATCTTCATCTAAACCCTCTAGTTCGGCGCTTGGGGCTGCTTGTGCCTCCTCTTCGCCAAATAAGTCGTCTAAGTCTTCGCTCGCCTCTGTTTCTGGGATGTCCCAATCCCCAAATAGATCGGCAGCACTGTCCGATGTTTCCGGTTGCGGTGTCTCTACAGATTCATCAGTTAACCAATCTTCATCTAAACCCTCTAGTTCGGCGCTTGGGGCTGCTTCTGCCTCCTCTTCTTGTACAAATAAGTCGTCTAAGTCTTCCCTTGGTGCTGTTTCTGGGGTTTCCCACTCGTCCCATACATCTGCTTGGGTGTCCGATGTTTCCGGTTGCGGTGTCTCTACAGATTCATCAGTTAACCAATCTTCATCTAAATCTTCTAGCTCGGCGCTTGGGGCTGCTTCTGCCTCATCTTCTTGTACAAATAAGTCGTCTAAGTCTTCCCTTGGTGCTGTTTCTGGGGTTTCCCAATCTCCCAATAGATCGGCGGCGCTTTCCGATGTTTCCGGTTGCTCTATCTCTGGAGACTCATCGGTTAACCAATCTGCCTCTAAATTCTCTGGCTCGATGCTCTCGGCTAAGGCTTCCTCCTCTTCTTCGCCAAATAAATTATCTAAGTCTTCGCTTGGCGCTGTTTCTGGAGTTTCCCACTCGCCCCATAAATCCGCTTGGGTGTCCAATGTTTCCGGTTGCTCTATCTGTTGAGACTCATCAGTTAACCAATCTGCCTCCAAATCCTCTGGCTCGGCGCTCTCGGCTAAGGCTTCCTCCTCTTGTTCGCCTTGTTCGCCAAATAAGTCGTCTAAGTCTTCGCTCGGCGCTGTTTCTGGAGTTTCCCACTCGTCCCATACATCCGCTTGGGTGTCCGATATTTCTGGTTGCGGTGTCTGTTGAGACTCATCACTTAGCCAATCTGTCTCTAAATCCTCTACTGGGGCGCTTGAATCAAATGACTCCTCACCGTCTTCAGCAAATAAGTCGTCTAAGTCTTCGTTAGATGGAGCCTGTGGTGTTTCCCAATCGCCAAATAGATTAGCTGCTGATTCAGTTTCCGATGTCCACGGTTGTTGTGTCCCTTGAGATTCATCCGTTAACCAATCGATATCAAAATCTTCTACCTGTGCCGTTGAGCCTTGTGACTCTTCACCCTCTTCAGTAAAGAGTTCGGCGACATCTTCTGTTACTTCTGGCAGAATTTCGTCGCCTTGTTCCTCGAACAATGACTCCGAACTATCTCCATCCTTTTGGGCTGAAGTTGTGTTTTCATTCGATAACGCTTCATCCGTGGATGTGGGCAGTTCAACGATAGAATTGTTTTCTGGCTCAGTCAAGCTATCGACTGGTGTTGATTCAACTCCAGGTTCTAAATTAAAGAAATCATCGAGCGCCTCAAAATCGGGGAGATCTTCTGAGTCTTCCCAAGCTTCTTGATCAAAATCGTCGAGAGATGTTTCTTCAAAGGGATTGGATACATCCCCCGCTTCTGGTGTTGCTGATTCGATGTCGATTGTCTCAGCTTGATTGTTATTGTCTAACTGGTTTTCTAGATCTAAATCATTACTTTCTAGATAGTCTTCCAGATCTAAATCGTCCTGATTGACTGATTCTCCCAAGGTTCGGGGATTTTCCTCAGTGCTAGAAATTTCTAGCAGGTCATCAAAGTCAAAGTCTGACTCTGAGACTGTTTCATCGCCCTGAAGGGAGGATTGAGGAAAGTTCTCCTCTACATCAAAATCCTCAAGTTCGGAATGACTGAGAATTTCGGCTGACGAAGCTTCTCCTTCCTCGTCAAAGAAACTCTCACCAAATAAACCATTCAAGTCATCGTCTGAGTGACTCATCTGGTCTGAATCCTCTGAGCTATCTGACTCAAATAGTAGATCAGAAAAGTCATCGGTTAAGCTGGATGAGATATCAAAGGAATCCGATGATTCTTTTGAGGCTTGAGGATTTGCGATCGCGTCTGGGGCGAAGTCATCGCCTAACCCTTGCATTAACGCATCATCGGCTGTTGAATTCTCTAAATCCTCACTCTCCCCAATTAGATCCGAAAAATCACTCGAGTCTTCAAGATCCAGAAAATCATCTGAATCCGAGTTTAATGATTTATCGTTTAGGTTGATAACGTCTTCTTCTTCTTGCCAACTTTGATCTAAATCAGGTGTTTGAGTTTCAAAAATATCGGCTAAACTATTGAGTTCGGCAATACCCACTTCGGGTTCGCCCTGATCAGAGAGGGGAGAGATAGAGTTTGAGGATTGAACCGTCGAGAATTGGAGTTGATCGCGTCTAAACCCGCCGGTGCCGTTTGAGTCTTGGATATAGGTATCCTCGGCTTGGATATAGGTATCTCGACTATCGGGGAGATGGGTTGCTTCTTTTGGGTTTTGGTTAGATTCCTCGGTTGCAGAAGTGGGTTGAGGGGAAGAATGGGTGCTAGTATCAGATGGTGTTGCGTCTGGTGCAAGGGCTTTGAGTTGTTCACTGGGTACAATCTCGGCGGATCGCCCAGTCAGAACTAACTCTTGAGCTTGTTTAATTTCCTTAATGGTGACGCTAGCGAGTAAGCGGTAGGAATTTTGGGGATTCGCGATCGCACGTTTTGATATCTCTAATAGTTCACCCCACCCCGGTAAGTCCAATCGATCACCTAATTCGATCAACCGTTGGCAATGATCTTGCAGGGCGCGGCGATGTTCGGGAGTATCCGACTGCTTATACAGTTGCAACATCTCCCGCAGTTCTACCAGGACATCTCGTTTAAAGGTGGCGGGCAAGGTTTTTGTTCCTTTACTAGAGGATTGAGATGAGTTGGCTACCGAAAGAGTATCGCCAGCCGTTTGGGTGTTTTGGGCTAACTGTTGTAAATAGCTGTTGAGTTGCTCAAAGACAGGCTCAGCATCAGACATAATGGTGCTAGCTGTTTCGTCGGTCAAGCCATAAGATTGAAGCTGGTTTAACAGAGCGCTGAGGCTATCAAAAACTCGCAGCAACAGGGATTCTAACTGAGTATCTACTTGGATTGGAGTCTCTTGAAGGACTTTGAAGTAATCTTCTAGGCGATGGGCAGTTTGATGAATGCTATTGAGTCCTAACATAGCTGCTCCGCCCTTGACCGAATGAGCAGCGCGGAACATTTCGTTCAGCGTCTCAGTGTCTTCGATGGTGCTTTGCAGATTTAGCAAACCTTGCTCTATGGTATTGAGGTGGTCTTGTGCCTCCTCCATAAAGTAGCCCATGATTCGCTGTTGTTGTTCCGACTGCATAGCCATGTCCCTCAAAGCGTAGTAGTGTGGGGTATTTTGCTTCCCTAACTGCCCTGATTCAGTGCAGCGCTCGATTAAGGTTTACCATCAATAGTTTTTTTAATGTAGCTAATCTATTTCGGATTGACCTTAATTTATGGCGAATCAAACCTAGCTTTCCCCCTTACCCCCTCTGATTGTAGCATTGAGGTCTACCGACTCTTTTTCTCAATTCGTTTTTTATCCTTTGTCCTTTGGTATGCTGAAACCGACGCTCTAAAGGTTATCCTCTGCCTCTTGCCGATTTTGTTTTGCCAAGTTCCGCTGCTGCTGGGCAACGGCTTTTTGGTGAGACTGTTCACCCGTCCAATCCGCACCCCGTTGGTCTAACTCATTCAGCCAGGGTAATCGACCATACAGAATCAAGACATCACCCGGACAAATGTGAGTGTGTCCTTTCGGTGCGCCCACATAGCGACCATTCTCCCGTTGGATTCCCAGCACCACCACGCCTTCTTGTCTCAACCCCAACTCCCCTAACTCTCTATCTGCTAACCAATCGTCGGGTTGTACTTCCATCTCCATTACGGTGTAATCACCAGACAAACGTAGCAAACTGGTGTAATCTTGCACATTCAGCGTCGTCCAGCGGTGCAATGCCCAATTAATCAGTCGTGATAAATAACGGTCAATCCATTTACTCGTGGCTAAAACCCACAGCACTGCTAATCCTGTCCCCAATATCAGCGATCGCACTAGCCATTTCTGATTACTCGCTGTGTTCAAAAATGTCAAGATTAGGGATGAAATCGTGGTGATCACTCCCACATTCCCTAGCAACATCAACAGCATCAAGATGCGACGCCGTACCGGATGACTAACCACTTGTTCGGCTTCGTTGGTGGTAAAGCCTACCCCTGTAAACGCTGAACGAGCCTGGAACTTTGCCGATTCCCGTGACAGTCCGGTGAGTGCCAGCACTACAGTAGCAATGCGAGTAATGAGTAGCGATAAGCTTATCACCGTCAACAGTGAAATCAGTGCAGCCAAGTTTTACCTCCCCTAAGGTTTTTCTCAAAAGAACACGTTTGCTTTATTAATAAATAGTGTAATCGGATCTCTATCTAAAGAAAGTTGATTGAGTTATGGTTAAACCAATAAAATCTATTCGTTCAGCGCTAAATCATCG
>JGI11970J13683_114109_pt1 | contig 10436 bp, 5 predicted proteins | sample ElkSlonscriptome_15_FD_13683 | JGI IMG/M metagenome (IMG submission 13683) | reverse complement strand
GCGACCCGCTGCAAAAATGAACGCAATTGACCTATAAATTTTATCGGGTCGCCCTGCATCAGGTATCAGAAAAACCCAGAAAAATCGACATGAACCATTGCCTAAAATCAACCCATTAATTTTCCCGACGTAATCCTAAATCGCCTAGGATTAATTATCGGAAACTGCCACATCAATTCTATCGATATCAATTGAAGGGTAGGGGCGACCCGCTGCAAAAATGAACGCAATTGACCTATAAATTTTATCGGGTCGCCCTGCATCAGGTATCAGAAAAACCCAGAAAAATCGACATGAACCATTGCCTAAAATTAATCTATCAATTTTCTGGTCAACCATCAATCATCAACCATCAACACTATGTCAACGGTGATGTCACGGTAAAGGTTGTGCGGTCTGGGCGGGTTTAGTTACATCTGGGTGAAGTGAGAAACGATAGTAGTGAAACCCGCCCCTACACAGACACCTTCGTCAAAGGTATGGGTCAACTATCAACCATCAACACTATGTCAACGGTGATGTCACGGTAAAGGTTGTGTGGTCTGGGCGGGTTTAGTTACATCTGGGTGAAGTGAGAAACGATAGTAGTGAAACCCGCCCCTACGCAGACACCTTCGTCAAAGGTATGGGTCAACCATCAACCATCAATACTATCGGTAATGTCACGGTAAACGTTGTGCCGACATTAACTTCACTGTCTACGCTAATTTCACCGCCATGAATGTCCACACAGCGCTTGACGATGGAAAGTCCTAATCCTGTTCCTTTAATTTTGCCGACATTGCTGGCACGATGGAAGGATTCAAACAGGTGTTTTTGTGCCTCTGGAGGAATGCCAATTCCACTGTCTTTAATCTGGAACGTAATCGTTGTATCGTTCCTGATTAAATGAAACGTGACGACGCCACCTTGCGGGGAGTATTTTACCGCATTTGCTAGTAAATTAGAGAGGATAGGGCGCAATAGATTAATATCCAGACAAGTCTCGGTGAATTCACCTTGATGTGTAAAAATAATTTGGTATTGTTTCCCAGCATTGGTCTGGAGCTCTTCGACTAAGTTATGACAAAATTCAACTAAATCGATGGGCATGGGTTGAAGTTCAACTTTGCCGGACTCGGCTCTACCAATTAGTAAAACATCATCCAACAACTGAATCATCTGATTCACAGATAGTTTAATTTGCCGCAAATGCTTTTCTTTTTTGGTATCCATGCTATCTCGACAATAGCGTTCGAGCAGATCATTTGAGGAACTAATTGTGGTCAGGGGGGTGCGGAATTCATGGGAGGTGATGGCGATAAACTGAGTTTTCAGTTGGTTTAATTCTTTTTCTTTAGCTAAGGCTAACCGCAGCCGTTCTTCAGACTGATGGCGCGAGAGGGCAATCTCGATCGTGGTTTCCAGTTCGTCTTCTTGGAAGGGTTTGAGAATATAACCAAAGGGGGCGGTTATTTTAGCTCGCTTTAAGGTAGATTTATCTGCATGGGCAGTAAGATAAACGACGGGAATATTTAGACGTTGACTAATCTCCTCAGCAGCTTTAACTCCATCCAGTTTTCCGGGGAGTCGAATATCCATGAGAACTAAGTCAGGTTTAGTGTGAGTCGCCGTGGCGATCGCCTCTTCTCCCGTCGTCACTATCCCCACGACGTCATACCCTAATGTCTGCAACGTGGTTTCAATATCAAAAGCCACAATTTCTTCGTCTTCTACAATCAGCAGCCTCGCATTCGATGTCATGATGATGGTTTCCTTGCTAATAGAGAGTTGGTTGGGCTAGCTCAAATTTGAACGCCATAGACAATTTTATATCGTTATGGCTATATTCCATAGAATGATCTTAATGAATAACAAAACATAACCAATGTATTAAAAGATACCTAGCATGGAGCCAGTCAGGTGAGTTCAATGTTGTCTGGGAGGATTAGTCTGGGAGGATTAGCAACTCCGGTTCAAGGTAATTATAAATCGAGTTCCCTGATTGCGATCAAGTTTTATCTCACCGTTGAGTTGCTTAGTCAACCGACACACAAGCTGTAAGCCTAGAGACGAGGTTTGCCTGAAATCCACGTCCTCTGGGAAACCAATGCCATTATCACCGATGGTCAAGCATAATTGTTCTTGGTGAACAGAGGATAGAGAGTCTGAAGTGGCGTTTGTTAAGTTGTTTTCCCCATCTTCCCCATCTCCAATGGCACTGACTTTAGAGTTTGTAGTCAGCGCTTCAGCGCTTATGGCACTAAAGTGCGTACTACGAACCCAGCTTAAGTCAGCGACATTCCCCCTATCTCCCTGATCCTCCCCTTCGCCTTCATTAGTTCCTCCTCTCGTCTGGAGAGTGATGCTAATTTCACCATTGCGAGAGTCAGGAAAGGCATATTTTAGGGAATTGGATATTAATTCATTAACAATTAATCCACAGGGAATAGCGGTATCAATCGACAGCGAGACGGGAGCAATCGTCAGATTAAAGGTAATTCCTTTTTGCCTTGCTCCATAGCAACGAGAGAGAGAGTCAACCAGACTTTGGATATAAGCGCCAAAGTTAATCTGGGATAAATTCTCAGACTGATATAGTTTTTCGTGAATCAGTGCCATTGCTTGCACGCGATTTTGACTTTCTTGCAAGAGTTCTAGTATTTCGGGTGCTTTCATTTTTCTTGCCTGTAAGCGCAATAAGCTGGAGATAATTTGTAGATTATTCTTGACTCGATGATGAATTTCTTTGAGCAAGGTTTCTTTTTCGATTAAGGACGCTTTAATTTGCGCTTCTCCTTGCTTTCGTTGGGTAATATCGCGCCAGGTTATGGCTAACCCCTCATCGAAACGAACAGCACGAATATCAAAGGCTTGTCTCAAGTGTTGAGGAGTCGAGTCATCATATAAAAGTAATTCTTTAACCAAGTGTTGACCCGTTTTCATAACCTGACAATAGGCATCAAATAGCTCATCTTGATAAGGCTGCGGCAAAACCGAATAGATTCGTTGACCGATCTGCACGGGTTGAGTAAAGCAGTTATACCGATTAGTAGCGCCATTAATATACTCAATGACAAAATCAATAACTTGACCCGAATTATCGCGAATAGGTTTATACAAACCAAAGCAATCTAATATATTATCCAGTGACAGTTGGAATCGGTGTTTACTTTGGGTTAATTCGGTTTGTAACTGTTGCTGTTGCGTGATATCTTCGATCATGGCAACACAAAATACAGGTTCGCCAATCAAGTCGCGCAGCACCGCAACGGTTAGATTTGCCCAGACAATCTCACCATTCTTTTTAAAATAGCGCTTCAGCATGCGGAAACTATTGATTTCCCCCTGATCAATTTGGTCCATGTAGTGTAAATCATGCCCTAGATCATCGGGATGGGTAAAATCGTCAAAGGTAAGCGACATGATTTCTGACTCAGAATATTCTAGCGTCTGATAATAAGCCGGATTAACTTGAATAAACTGATGGGTATGAAAGTTAATTAGGCACATGCCAATGGGAGCATGATCAAAAATTTGTCGGAATTGTTGTTCTCTTTTTTGTAAGGCGGCTTCTGTTTGTTTACGCTCTGTGATATCCTGAGCAATTCCAGCAATACGGTACATTTCACCTTGTTCATTGTAGATGGGAAAAGCGCGATCGCGAATCCAACGCATTTCTCCATCGGGTCGTAGTATCCGATACTCTTCATCATACTCGCCTAATACCTCTGTAGGCATAGCGTTACAAATGCGATCGCGATCATCGGGGTGAATTGTATCCAACCATGATAGGCAATCAGTATACCAAGAAGCACAGGGTTGACCCCAAATTGTTTCGTAAGCCGGACTAATATAAATATTTTTGGTTTTCTCTACATTGGTCATCCAGAAAACATCCTGAATATTCTCAGCAAACTGACGGAATGTTTCTTCACTCTGGCGCAATGCTGTTTCAGTTTGTTTGAGATTTGTGATATCGAGAATTGTCCCAAATACACCAGTTAGCTGATTAAGTGAGTTTAAAATTGGTTTCCCTTTAGCGAAAATGTAGCGAATCGAACCATCGGGACGAACCAGTCGATAGTCTAATTTATAGGGTTGTTTATATTGGATACTATGGGCAACGGTTTGAGTAAAATATTTGCGGTCATCGGGATGAGTAATCTGGTGTACCAGTTGTGCATAAGTCGGTTCACCGTGATCCGGATCTCGACCAAAAATCCGGAATGTTTCGGCTGACCAAGTAATTTTATGAGTCGTTATATCATAATGCCAATGACCCAGATGAGCCAGTTCTTCTGCTTCAGCAAGTTTAGCTTGACTTTGGCGTAAATTTTCTTCAACTTGCTTGCGATCGGTGATATCTTCAGCAATTCCCACATTGCGATTAACCTGTCCATAATCATCGAGAATTGGCAAAGTACGCGCCCAAATCCAACGCTGTTCACCATTGGGTTGGATAATCCGATATTCTTGCTCAAACGGTTTGTCCCAGACGTGAGTTTGCCATTCAGTACTCACGCGATCGCGATCGTCCGGGTGAATTACATCTTGCCAGGAATTTGGTTGTTGATAGAGGGAGTCACAAGAGAGTCCCCAGATTTTTTCGTAAGCCGGACTAACATAGATCATCTGATCAACCGTGCGGATAAATAAAACTTCCCGCAGGGTTTCGGCAATTTGGCGCAAATTCTGTTCACTTTCTTTTAATTTAGTGTTGACGCGCTGGCAATATTGGATTTCTTTAACCAATTTTTGACTGGTGTAGCGTAAGTCCAGGGTGCGCTGATTCAGGTTAGATATCAGGATTTTGGTGAAGAAATGAGAGAGATTGACTTCTGCTTTTCTGCGTTCAGTAATATCTAGACTACTACTAATTAACCGATAAATTCGCGACTCTTGATTGTACAAAGGTGTGAGCGTGGTAAACCACAAACTATCCTGAGATTGGCAATAGGTTTCATAGACAATCGCACGTTCCTCCTGGACACATCGGGCATAGTTTGCCAAAATAGCGGCGGCTTCATCCGCCGGAAAAATCTGTTCCGGGGACTTGTCTTTTACTTCCTCTAAAGCTTTACCCATCCACTGTTCAGATGCCGGATTCATCTCCACGAAACGAAATTCACCAGACGGTAAAACATCAACTACTGTAATCGGATGGGCAACGCCTTGATAAAGACTCTCTAAGAATTGTTGTCGTTGTTGAAGTTGGGCGTAGGTTGGTGGTTCCATGTCTCGCTAAAGTGGCTAGGGTATAGGGGCGGGTTTGACTACTATCGTGTCTTACCTCACCCAACTATAACTAAACCCGCCCTCACCGATTTATGTAGGGGCGGGTTTTACGATTAGCGTGTCTTACCTCACCCATAAGTAACTAAACCCGCCCCCGACTGAGTGTTGACCCTAAGCTAGATTGGCACATATTGGAAAATGTGCTAGAAGTCAACATAACAGAGTTAGATCGGATAGATATCAATATCTGTATCCTGCGATCGCGGCTACGCCCTTAAGTCGAATGTCACTGACTTTAGAGTTTGTAGTAAGCGCTTAAGCGCTTCTGGCACTAAAGTGCCTACTACGAACCCAGCTTCCCCTGCTCCCTATTCCCTGTTCCCTATTGCCTATGTCTAATAAAACCCTCGGTTTAGATACTCCACTGTATAAATACTTATTATCGGTGTCCTTGCGAGAACCCGATATCCTGCAAAAATTACGGCAAGAAACTGCCACCCATCCGGATAGCGCCATGCAAATCGCCCCGGAACAAGGGCAGTTTATGGCATTATTGGTTCAGCTTATGGGTGCCAAGAAAACCTTAGAAATTGGCGTATTTACAGGTTATAGTGCTTTAGCCGTCGCCTTAGCCTTACCCAAGGATGGCAAAATAGTCGCCTGTGATGTGAGTGAAGACTATACCGCCATCGCCCGCCGTTACTGGGATGCCGCCGGAGTCTCGGATAAAATAGACTTACGATTAGCGCCTGCTTTGGAGACTTTGGATGAATTATTAGCAGCAGGGCAAGCAGAAACGTTTGATTTTGCGTTTATCGATGCCGATAAAGTAAATTATCTGGCATACTATGAGCGATCGCTGCAATTAATTCGTCCGGGGGGTTTAATTGCTATTGATAATGTCTTGTGGGGCGGACGAGTTGCAGATTCTCAGATGCAAGATAAAAATACCGCCGCGATTCGGGAATTGAACCAAACCATTAGTCAAGATAAACGGGTGATCTTAAGTTTAGTCCCGATTGCTGATGGATTAACCTTGGCGTTGAAGCGGCGTTAGAGAGAGCCAAGAACTCAAGTTCTTGGCTAAAAGCTTAAACCCGTTAAAACGGGTTCAATATCTTACCCCGAACAAATGACAACCTATAATTTTGCCAACTGAGTTAGGAACGGTAACTGATGGTTAATGCAGCAATTGATAATCAATCCCCTGAACATGTAGTAATTATAGGTGGTGGATTTGGTGGACTTTATGCTGCCCAAGCATTAGGAAGGGCATCGGTTCAGGTAACGTTAATTGATAAACGTAATTTTCATTTATTTCAGCCTCTATTGTACCAAGTGGCTACAGGTGGTTTATCCCCTGGCGATATTGCTTCTCCCCTACGCGCCGTACTGAAGCGTCAGAAAAATACGCAAGTATTAATGGGAGAGGTAATCGATATCAATCCTCAGGATCGCTTGATTAAACTTCAGGATGGTAACACGATTGAGTATGATACTTTAATTGTGGCAACAGGTGTAAGTCATCACTATTTCGGCAACGACCAATGGGCAGAGAAAGCACCCGGATTAAAAACTATTGAAGATGCGTTAGAGATGCGGCGACGCATTTTATCGGCATTTGAAGTCGCAGAAAAAGAAGCTGATTCTGATCAACGTCGGGCGTGGTTAACCTTTGTGATTGTCGGCGGTGGACCGACAGGAGTAGAATTGGCAGGGGCATTAGCAGAACTGGCGCATAGTACATTAAAGCAGGATTTCCGCCACATTGATACCGCAGAAACTAAGATTATTTTATTAGAAGGAATGGATCGAGTATTGCCTCCTTATCCGCCCCAGTTATCTGCCGAAGCGCAAGCGGAACTTGAGCATTTAGGTGTTCAGGTACAGACCAAGACGCTGGTTACCAATATAGACGAGGATCAGGTGACGATTAAAAGTGGCGATCGCACTGAACAGATTACCGCAAAAACTATCCTCTGGGCTGCTGGGATGAAAGCCTCGCCGATAGGAGAGGTAATGGCTAAGGTGACAGAGGCAACGTGCGATCGCGCTGGACGAGTTATAGTTAATCCTGATCTCACTGTACCAGGACATACCAATATTTTTGTCATCGGTGACTTAGCCAATTTCCCCCACCAATACGACGACGGCAAACCCTTACCCGGTGTCGCCCCCGTTGCCATGCAAGAGGGGCAGTATGTAGCCAATTTAATCCAAAAACGCCTCAAAGGAGAAACATTACCTCAATTTCATTACACAGACTACGGCAGTTTAGCCGTGATTGGACGCAATGCGGCGGTGGTGAATCTCGGATTTGTGAAATTCTCCGGATTTTTGGCATGGTTAACCTGGATTTTTGTGCATATCTTTTTCCTGATTGAATTTGATAATAAAATCATCGTCATGGTGCAATGGGCATGGGGTTATTTCACCCGTAATCGTGGCACTCGGTTGATTACTAATCCAGAGGAGTAATCGTCATTCGTCTTATGTATAGCACTACGCATTAAGGTTAGGACATATCAAGAAAAATTTAAATCGCTCAATCCCTTGTCAGGTAAGCATTTATTGAATGGTAGGGGCGACCCGCTGCAAAAATGAACACAATTGACCTATAAATTTTATCGGGTCGCCCTGCATCAGGTATCAGAAAAACCAAGGAAAATCGACATGAACCATTGCCTAAAATTAAACCGTTAATTTTCTCTATGTAACCCTAAATTGCGTATAATTAATTATCGGAAACTACCACATTTGGCAGGGCGAGTCGAGAGCAGTTAATCCTAACACCACCCCATTTAAGCAGCGACTCGCCCCTACAGGTGATCACCGACGATCTCTTGAGACAAGCACCATTGTAGAGACGCGCCATGGCGCGTCTCTACATAAATGATGTGTCCTAACCGCTATGGCGGTTGCTATACTTAGTGTGCTAAATTGTTAGTTTGATTTGCCCTAATATTGGACAGCAATAGAGCTTAGCGGTGGTTCAAAACTTTATTACCACGGACTTCCAACTAAAGTAAACGCACTCCAATAATAAGGATGAGTGAGTTCCTTTGCTGGCAAATTCGCTAATTCTGGCGGTAAGGCAATCCGACGATTTGGCGTAACTAAATAACCCTCTTCTAATCGCACTTGTCCGCGAATCATCGCTAATTGTGCCTGTCGCAATGCTTCGGCTTTCAGAGGTGATTGCTGTAATTGTTCATAAAAACTTGTCATTAAGCCTAACGTGCCTTCATCACTGACATACCATAAACTTCCGAGGGCAGATTTAACCCCAGCTTGTACCGCTAACCCGGTAAATCCCAACTCCGCTTCTGCGTCTCCTAAAGCTGTCCGACAGGCACTTAATACCATCAGTTCAGCAGTAGGATCATGTAATCCTAACTGGCGAATATCACTCAGTTTGAGTTTATGATCCCAAAACTGAATATAAGAAGAACTGGGTTGACCCGATTTAAATTCACCATGGGTGGCTAAATGGATAATTCCAAAGGGTTGAGATGCCCTCGCTGTTTTCAAATTAGCGGCGGTAAAGCCTTCATTCAAGAAGGATTTACCCTGCCATAATTGAGTCGCGATCGCGGATAATTCAGTAGGTACAGCCGGTAATGGACTTTGATCCTTAAATTTGGACGCACCCATAGCTAAAACGTGCAAATCTCTCACATCTCGATAGCGGGTATCAGTGAGTGAAAGACTGGGCATGACACCGATACTATACCGTTCAATTATAAATTTATCCCCATCATGCAAAACTGCCAGAGGTAGGGAACGCAATCCCTGATCCATAATAAAGGCTAGATTATTAATCTCTTGCGTCTTTAATTCTGTCTCTAAGGGTGCAATTAACCACTGATAAAGCTGTTGAGCATAACCTTTATAAGGACGAGGAATGTGAGTATCAGTAACAGCGCGGCGCAATTTGTTAGCGGTATCCATTACTTTTTCGCGGGTTGCACCGGGTATCGGGTGGCGTTTGAGTTCCCCATTGGCGGTGACGAGAATAATTTCTAGTTGATCCGTGTTCCGTGAGGGAGACTCGTTAGCTGGGAATTGACTTTCTTGACTGCGAGTTTGGGGCGCTACTGTGGTGGGTACAAAAACGGCGTAGATAAGCGCAGGTTTAGCCCCTGTAGCTTGTTCGATACGATGTAAAGTTGCCCGGGCATCTGCCAGAGTCAATATGGCAGTATCCTGAAGTCCTAAATAGGTTTCATAGTCACGGGTTAACGATTCCTCCCACTTGGCAACTTGGGTGTCAATTTCGATTTCCGGCGGTTCGTCTTTGTCGGGAGGTAAAGTGGGTTCAGTCAGAGGTTTGAGTAAATTAACAGGATTGATAGCAGCGTTAGTTTCTGAAGTGGGAGACTCCGGAGGCAAAATTGGTGGCAAAATCGGTGGAGAATCAACGCTGATAATCTGAATATTGCCCACCTGATGAGTAAACAAAAAGGATTGAGTGGGGGCAATCGTGAAATCGCCACTGGTAATTGTTCCCCTAGTTCCATTGGTTATCCCATCACCCACGATGAAGGGAATAACACCATCTCCCCCATGTCTCAACGTGATAGAATCTCCACCCAATCCCCCAGCCGTAGAGATGCTGGCACTAATCCCATTCTGGTCAATAAATGTTCCCGTAGCGCGGAAAAATTGACCAGCAGTGATATCAACTTGACCGCCTTGACCATTATTTCCGCCTTGGGCGTTAATAAATGTCACTTGAATATCGCCAATGGGATCTAAAGTAACATTACCGCCATCGCTGATAGTTCCGCTACTATTAATTTTTCCGGTTGTAATTGCTGTCGCCGCCTCAATTAAAATATCACCGCCACTGAATCCAGAACTGTTGAGATCATTCGTGATAATTGCTCCATCACGACTGGTTAACGTGATGTTTGCCCCTTGACCATTGCCCGAACTAGCATCAATATCGCCCGTGGTAATATCCTGAACAGCGGTTAGCGTAATTGCTCCACCATTGCTGGTTTGATCATGACTATCGAGGATTCCGCTACGAGTATCAATTGACCCGTTACTGCTGAGAGTAATTGCCCGACCTGGATTGATAATTGTACCTGTCGTAATCCGTTGATTGGCTTGTAGCGTAATCGTGGCATTCTGAGTGCCAGTCAAGGTAAAATCTGTGGTATTAATTGCTCCTGAACCAACAGGCGATCGCAAAATTACCGGAACCTTAAAGG
>JGI11970J13683_105900_pt1 | contig 11392 bp, 8 predicted proteins | sample ElkSlonscriptome_15_FD_13683 | JGI IMG/M metagenome (IMG submission 13683) | reverse complement strand
GGGTTGTAAAAAATGAAACTCGTCTGGCAATCCAGGTTCCTCCGGGTTGTCACTCGGTAAATCATACATCGTGGGTAAGGTTTGCCGAGGTGAAAGGGGGGGGTCAGTTTGAGTGGGAAGGTTAACCATAATAAGTAGTCAGACTTTCATTAAAGTTAACGGTTGAGATCGTCATTCATCATTTCGCACTTACTCCACATCATCAGGTTCAACCCCCAACTCCCGCAATCGTGCTGCTAATCGTTCTGCCCGTTCCCGTTCCGCAACTGCCTGTTCTTGCGCCTCAATAGCCCGTTCTCGTTCTGCTATTGCTTGTTCTTGTGCCTCAACAGCCCTTTCTCGTTCCGCAACTGCCTGTTCTTGTGCCTCGATAGCCTGTTCTTGTGCCTCGATAGCCCGTTCTCGTTCTGCTATTGCTTGTTCTTGTGCCTCAACAGCCTGTTCTTGCGCCTCGATAGCCTCTTCTTCCGGCGTTAAAATCAACTCTCCCTCAAGAGTCATCCACCGTAACCACAGACGGTTAATTCCTCGAAAACTTCCCTGCCATAACCCTAAACTTAATCCTAACTCCGGCATCACTACACGATTATCAACTAAACTTACTGGTTCATAATGACCCCCGGCTAACTGAAACGCCTGCAGTTCATTGGTATAGCGACTAAAAATAATCGAGTATGGAATTCGCAAAATCTGTTCATAAACCTGCCACTTTGTCGGTGGATTTCCTGGGGTTTGCACTGTTCGCCCCAAATCTTCCTCTTGTGTACCCGGAGACAATAATTCCACCACTACATAAGGATTGATTACTTCTTGCCACACCACATAACTTAAGCGTAAATCCCGCCCTTCATACAATCGAGGTATTCCCACCACCCCAAACCAATCGGGGCGTTTGTACCACTGAGGATGGTTCACATCGTAGTAAAGATTCAAATCACAAGCCGAAAATACCAACTCCGGATTCCAGTTAGCGGGTTGAAAGGTAAGAAATAATAGTAGGGGTTGTAAAAAATGAAACTCGTCTGGCAATCCAGGTTCCTCCGGGTTGTCACTCGGTAAATCATACATCGTGGGTAAGGTTTGCCGAGGTGAAAGGGGGGGGTCAGTTTGAGTGGGAAGGTTAACCATCAGTAGGGGTTGCTTTAGGGAGTTTTGTGGTGGGGAAAGGCAATAGGCAATAGTAAGGGTTGGAGAATCCTTAACATTCTTAGTACAGGGTACAGAATTTATATCCAGGTACTTAATGGTTAATCGCTGTTCGATTACAAATGACCAAGGACAAATGACAAATGACGATCACCACCTTTAAGTTTAGATTGTGTCCACCTACTTAATCGCTGACTTGAGGGATTGACAAAACTCCTCAATCGCTTTTAATCCTTCAGTCGGGGTTCCTTCAGCTAAACGCTTCACGAAAGCACTCCCCACAATTACCGCATCTGCGCCCCACTGTTTCACCTGTCGCGCTTGTTCGGGTTGGGAGATACCGAAACCGACTCCAATGGGTTTGTCTGTTACCGCCCGCATTTCCTCGAGTAAATCGGGGACACTGGATGCAACTTGGCTTCTCATTCCGGTTACGCCTGTGACGCTGACGAGGTAAATAAAGCCCTGGGATTTTTTCGCGATCGCGTCAATTCTAGCTTTCCGACTGGTGGGTGCGACTAATAAAACCACTTCGATGCCAATTTCAGTTGCAGGCTGAATCAGCGATTCCGCTTCCTCTAAGGGTAAATCCGGCACGACTAACCCCGCTATCCCTGCGGCGGCAATTTGTTTTAAAAAGACTTCAATTCCCCGGTTGAGAATGGGGTTGTAATAAGTAAATAGAATAATGGGCGCGTTTAGATCGGGGGTTACTTCCTGCGCGATCGCGAGGACATCATCCAATCGTATCCCCCGTTTCAAGGCTCGTGTCGCCGCCGCTTGAATCGTCGGACCATCCGCCAAGGGATCGGAATACGGCACACCTAGCTCTATCATATCCGCCCCTGATTTGTCAAGGACTCGCAACGCTTGAGCCGTGGTGACTAAATCCGGGTCACCTGCTGTGATAAAGGGAATAAAGGCACATTCAGAGCGTTGGCGTAGAGTCTCGAAGCACTGGGAAATTTTGGTCATCGGTTAGGGAACAGGGAACAGGGAACAGGGAACAGGGATTTCCAATTAATCACGGGTTGATTTATTCAGACTCTTGTTCCAATTCAGCTTGTAACTGAGCAAGTTCTTCTGGGGTCATCTCTTCGAGGCGCTTTTGCAAGACAGCATCCTCGTACTCTTTCAGTTGCTGGTTATAGGTCATCTTGTGAGACCCCACTCGGAACAGATATGTGAGTACCCAGCCGAGTAAACCGCCGACTAAGAGTGCTTGACTCCAAATCCCGGCTTTCATCTCGTCCAAACCAGCAACCTGCAAGAGGATATACATAATACCACCAGTCGCAAACACGCCGATGGCAATTCCGATCGCATCAATTCGTCGCATTTGTAGATTAAGCTTGGAGCTGACGTTTCTTGGGGCGGAAGTTCAGGAACGGGCTGAACAGTAACAATCCAGGGAAGAAGAAGAAGACGAGGAAGTACATGAAGCTACGCTCAAAGGAGCTAGCTACATACCAGCGCTGTTTTAGGTAAAAGTACGTGAGCAAAGGAACGACGACGAGGTAGAGTCCACCTAAAGCTAGATAGAGTAATGCAACAATCATGATGGTCTGTCTTATAGCGGCAACAGGTCTCTCAAATATAGGCGATCGGAGAATCAAGAGTTGAATAGCCCGAAGTTAGACTACCCTCAGCCTCCTCTATCGCCCTTACTATCTTACCTTGTCCCGGTTCCTCAAATTTTCTAGTTGCCAATCTGCCCCATTTAATGTTCAAATAGACAAATGCGGAGGTTTTGATGTAAACTTCAATACCGAAGCACAACCAAAAAGGGGGCGTGGCGGAATGGTAGACGCTACGGACTTAAGTAAATTGAGCCTTGATAGAGAAATCTGTCAAGTGGATGCTCTCAAATTCAGGGAAACCTACGTCTGAAATCTGAAAACAGATAAGGCAATCCTGAGCCAAGCCGATAAGAGAGTGTTGAGTGCTGAGTTATGAGTTAAAACAAATTCATTCAAACCTCAAAACTCAAAACTTATTGGAAGGTGCAGAGACTCGACGGGAGCTACCCTAACGTGAAGCCGAGGGTAAAGGGAGAGTCCAATTCTCAGATGCTAGTGAAGGCAGTAGCGAAAGCTACAGTGAGAATGAAAATCCGTTGACCGTAAAAGGTCGTGAGGGTTCAAGTCCCTCTGCCCCCATCTTAAGCAAATAATTGTCATGCTGAACGAATTGTCATGCTGAACGGAGCGATCGCGGAGTGAAGAATCTCGCCCGATGTTTCGCTTCCGTTCCTTATTTTCCAGATTTGATATCACCTACGAAGAAGCACGAGTGGCTTGAACCAACAATTTGGTCAGTTGAGAGAGTTGCCGTTTATCAAAGGCTTTGACTATCGCTTTAGCCGCCGCTTTGGGTTCTACAGTAATCGTAATCTGTTTACCACCGCCTTTGCTGGGGGTAGCTTTTGCCAACTTCTGTAACGTTGGACTTGCCTTGACAGCACTCTCTTTGCCTTGTTTGACTTGATCACTAGATTGTTTGAGTTCTTTAATAATGACAGGTGCGAGAGAGTGGAACGAATTTTGCGAATTCGCGATCGCATCTGAAGCATTTTTCACCAAGACTTGCCAGGGTTCAACCGTTTGGGCGAGTTTCGCTAGCTTATGACAATTCTCTTGCAGTTTTTGACGATTGGCGGGTGTGTCTGATTGTTTGAATAGTTGCAACATTTGCTTGAGGATACCTGTCACCTGAGCAGAAAAGTTCTCAGGTGCTTGACCCGTCGCTTTCGCTCCACCCTTTGCTGATTTTGTCGGCGCAGCGCTTGCTGGTTCACCACCACTAATCAACCGTTCCAGGTACGTCTGCAATTCCTTGAACGTCGGTTCGGCAGCTTGCACCATTTTATCGGCTTCATCATCCCGGAGACCAAAGGGTCCTTGAAGTTGTTCGATCAGGTCTTTGAGAGTGTCGTAGCCTTGTAAGAATAAACTCTCGACATGGCGATCAAGCTTAACGGGATGTTCTTTGAGAATCTTCAAACAATCCTCTAAGCGGTGGGCAACTTTTTGTAGACTGCTAAAGCCTAGCATTGCCGCCCCCCCTTTGACCGAATGAGCCGCACGAAACATCTCATTGACCATCTCTGGGTCTTGGGCGCTTTCCTGCACATTCAATAACCCTTGTTCGAGGGTATCAAGGTGTTCTTTCGCCTCTTCGATGAAATAACCTAAGATTCGTTGCTGATTCCCCCCATCCACGGCAGTTTTCCCTAATCCAAACAACTATGTATACACAAAACCTACAAAGGTTATGGTCTTTATTCTATTGCCAACAGGTTTAATCCCATTGCAGTCTACCAATAAAACTCTTTCTTTAGATTACCTGAATTTGCCGTACAGCCGTAAATGCTGAGTAGCTGACTCCAGCCGTCCCTTCACCAGGATGGGTAGAATCCCCCACCAACCATACATGATTAATGGGGGTGCGAGTAGCAAAGCCAAAGGGACCGAATGTCGGCACTCGCTGACCAATTCCGCCGACGATTCCTTGATGGCGTCCGGTGTAATAGGCAAAGGTACGAGGTGTTGCTGTTTCTTGGTGGATAATGGTTGCTGGAGTTAAATCAAAATACTGACCTAGCCGTGCGATCGCGTCTTGGGTATAATCTTGTTTTAACTGGTCATAATCCTCCTGAGAACCTTGCCACCACAGTCGGGTATCGGTAAACGAGGAGGCAATAATCGTGGCTTTTCCCTCTGGGGCGCGACCATCACCGGGTTGACTAACCGAGACAAATAAAGAGTTATTTTCGCCAATCTCACCGTCGTAATCGTAGAGAAATTGCAGGTGAGGTGGACAACCCGCAGGAATGGACGTTTGGTCAACACCCAGATAAATCACAAAAGCACCTGATCCTGGTGGTAATTTATCGACGCGACGCTGATAACCCTTAGGTGCTTGGTTTCCCAATAACTTAACCAGGTTTTGTGCAGTCACATTTGCCACCACTTCATCGGCTGATTCTGTCCAAACTTGTCCTGTTTTCTGATTTCTTACCGTTACGCTTGTAACCTTGCCCCTGGAAACCTGAATCTGTTCCACAGTATGACGCATCAGCAGTTTACCACCCCATTTCTCCAAGGCGGCGACCAGGCGATCGCTCAATACCTGCATACTCCCCTTCAGGTGAAACAATCCTTGAGGTTCTTGGGAAACGCCGAGGGCAGTTGCAGCATACAATAAAGCGGTTTCATCGGCATCCACTTGGGAATACAGCTTCAGTTGTAAATCCAGAAATGTCCTCAAACGCTGATTGTCATAGAGTCGATAGCCGCGCAACGCATCTCCCACCGTCATCAATGTAAACGGTAGCGTAATCAGGGTATCTGGACGCACCGCTGAGATTAATTGCCACAAATCCCAGAGGTTTCGTGGGGGTAATACGGGATCACGGGATTGAAATCTCCAACTGGCATTGAATAGAGTGGTCATCAGTTGCCAGAAGGGTTCACTCCCCGGAAATTGCCGTTGCCGTTCTTTTGCCCATTTTTCTGGGTCGCGCCAAACGTTAATCGGTTCAGTTTCGCCAGGGAGAAATACCGCACAACCGGGGTCACAGGGAGTCGCGGTAGGTAAGTCAATTTCTAACTCCTCGAAAATTCGCTGATGAATGCCACCTAGTTCTAAACCTGCCACTTGGGTTGCACCTACATCAAAGGTAAAGCCGCGACGCTTGAACGTGGAGGCACATCCGCCAGGGACAAAGGCTTGGTCGAGGACTAACACCGAGTAACCTCGACGGGCAAGAAGTGCGCCAGCCGTTAGCCCCCCAATTCCTGCACCAATGACAACGACGCGATGGGTTTGAGGAGTAGAAACGCTGGGCATGATTATTGCTTTACATTGCTTAATATATCTTAATATAAAACCTTTTGTTTAAGAATAGCATCGATCATTAGACATCCCCATAGTCTATCTCTGTTTATGCTGTTGCCAGTTTCCGCCGACGCGCCGCATCAGGTAAGCCACACCAAAATCGCCATTTGGATGTGCTGCTAACCGTTCCCCCAACTCAATCACCTGCGCCCCTAACTCACTCCCTAATTTTTCCGTCGTGGCTTGGCGTTCTTTTTGCCAAAGTTGCTGTTCTCGTGCCTTAGTCTGCCATTCGTTGGTAAAGAGTTGCTCAATTATGGTATGGAGTCCCAACCTTTCTAGAATGTCCCACTCCCCGTAATCGCACCAAATCCCGCGACAGTGAGAACACCGTTCCACATAAAAGGGCGTCTTGAGATTAACTTTAGCGCGAGAGAGATAGCGCTGGCACTCTGGACATAATGCGGCTTTGGTATCGAAGGGAGACTTGACAAAATCCACATTTAGCGATTCAGGGGGAATATCAGGCATTTTCTGATCAGACGGTTGACGTGCCTGCCATGCTTCATACTCTTTGGCAGGAATCCAGATGCCTTTACACTCTTGGCAATACTTCACGGCAAGCTGATGCTCTAAATAGCCGTCTAAGAGCGTTACTTTTCTACATTTAGGACATTGCACCGATTTTCTTCCTCAAAGCACCTGTCCTTATTAAAACTCAAAACTCAGACGTAGCCTGCTACGCCCCTACACACTTAATCAGGGCGGGTTTTGAACAAACGTTATCGTCAACAGCACCAATACATTCCCTAAACCCGTCTCTACACATTCAATCAGGGCGGGTTTTGAACAAACGTTATCGTCAACAGCGCCAATACATTCCCTCAACCCGTCTCTACACACTTAATCAGGGCGGGTTTTGAACAAACGTTATCGTCAACAGCGCCAATACATTCCCTCAACCCGTCTCTACACACTTAATCAGGGCGGGTTTTGAACAAACGTTATCGTCAACAGCGCCAATACATTCCCTCAACCCGTCTCTACACACTTAATCAGGGCGGGTTTTGAACAAACGTTATCGTCAACAGCGCCAATACATTCCCTAAACCCGTCTCTACACACTTAATCAGGGCGGGTTTTGAACAAACGTTATCGTCAACAGCGCCAATACATTCCCTAAACCCGCCCCTACACATTCAATCAGGGCGGGTTTTGAACAAACGTTATCGTCAACAGCGCCAATACATTCCCTCAACCCGCCCCTACACACGGACTGGACTAGAGTGCTACAGTTGAAGCATAGCACTACAGTATTGAATCAGGGTGTTCAGGCGATCGCGGATGATAGCCACCCTAGACTGAACCGTTGCAGAATGTCGCGCCGTCCGCAACATTAACATATCAGTTTCTAGCAGTCGGATATGTCTATGGATTTCGGTTTGCCTAGACTGCCATATTGATACTTGTTCCTGATGAACCTCATCGGGATTGAGCGTGATAATTCGCCCTTGAAAGAGCTGCTTCACCGCCTGGAAACGCTCCTGGATCTCGGTTTGGTCTAACTCTTGACTCTGGGTGCAGGCGTGCAGGTCATCTAGGACATGTTTAAAGTCCTGATAGGATTGCCGTTGGGAGGGGACTAACATTATCAGACAGGTTGGTCTAGAATAAATGTAAAGAATCTTGTATTTTTGTTTATAAATACAAGAATTTGCCACCAAGCTGAAGATCAGGGTTCAGTCTGAGAGTCAGTTGGCATTCTCATCGCCGAGTAACCAAGGTAGGGACTATCTGCCAAAACGGATTTCTCCGAAAACAGTTACGGTTTGCTGTCTTAGCGACCAGCGATTGACAACCATCCGCAAAAATTTCAGCGTGTTGGCTTCAACCCAGTCCTTTGGTTATTCAAGATTTTACTGGAAATCAAGTCCGTGACCGAAGTGACCTGTTGCTTCTGTATCCGGTAACAAGGGTGGATATCTGGTAGTTCATGTTACTATTTCTCATCTAGGTCTGATTACTATACAGATAATCTAGGGAATTTGACCCATTTCTGGAATTCACAAAAACCGATAACTATACCACTAAACAGAGATCTTACTGCCATTACCGTTGAACTATCCTTATTATTTATAGATCTGTCAGGGAAAGAATTATGAGTGCCACTGTCCTACCCACCACCTATAACCTAGACGTTCCCAACTGGTTGCAAGAGTGTTTATCAACAGCCTCTGACCCATCAACGCCGGATGACGCGGCGTTAGTGGTGCGGGCGTTTGAATTTGCTTATCAACTGCATTCGGAACAATATCGAGCCTCTGGAGAACCTTATATCGCCCATCCCGTAGCCGTTGCTGGCTTATTAAGAGATTTAGGCGGCAACAGTACCATGATGGCGGCTGGCTTACTCCATGATGTGGTCGAAGACACGGATGTCACGTTGGAGGAGATTGAATCAATTTTTGGTGCAGAGGTTCGCCATTTAGTCGAAGGCGTCACCAAACTCTCCAAATTTAACTTCTCGAGTAAAACCGAACGCCAAGCCGAAAACTTCCGCCGCATGTTCCTCGCCATGGCGAAGGATATCCGCGTGATTGTGGTCAAGTTAGCAGACCGTCTGCATAATATGCGGACATTAGAACATCTTAAGCCACAAAAACAGCGGGCGATCGCCCAGGAAACCCGCGAGATTTTTGCCCCCTTAGCCAATCGCTTGGGGATTGGGCGGCTTAAGTGGGAGTTAGAAGATTTATCCTTTAAGTACTTAGAACCGAATGCTTATCGCAAAGTACAGAAACTGGTTGCCGAACGGCGTCAAGACCGGGAGGAACGATTAACCCAGGTTTCGCAAATTCTGCGAGGGCGTCTCGATGAAATGGGCGTTCGATGTGTGGACTTGAATAGTCGTCCTAAGCATCTGTATGGAATTTATCAGAAGATGCAGCGTCGCAATAAGGAATTTCACGAAATTTATGATTTAGCGGCGATGCGGATCATCGTGGAGACCAACGAAGGGTGCTATCGGGCATTAGCTGTCGTCCATGATGCCTTTCGACCGATTCCCGGTCGGTTTAAAGATTATATCGGCTTACCTAAACCCAATCGTTACCAGTCTCTACATACAGGCGTGATTGGCTTCCATGGGCGTCCTATTGAAGTGCAGATTCGTACCCTGGAAATGCATCGGATTGCCGAATATGGGATTGCCGCACATTGGAAGTATAAAGAAACCGGGACGTCTGATCCAACTCGGATTGGCGCAGACGATGACAAGTTTACCTGGTTGCGACAGTTGCTGGAATGGCAGAATGACCTGAAAGACGCCCATGAGTATATCGAAAGTGTCAAAGATAATTTATTTGACGATGATGTCTACGCCTTTACCCCCGATGGAGATGTGGTATCCCTGAGTCGGGACGCAACGCCTGTAGACTTTGCCTATCGGATTCACACCGAGATTGGTAATCACTGTGCTGGGGTGAGAATTAATGGTCAGTGGCGAGTTCTGGATACACCGTTAAAAAATGGGGATATCGTGGAAATTATCACCCAGAAAAATAGTCACCCCAGTTTAGACTGGTTGAACTTCGTCGTCACGCCCAGTGCCAGAAACCGGATTCGCCAATGGTACAAGCGATCGCACCGCGATGAAAATGTGGCACGAGGTCGAGAATTGCTGGAGAAGGAATTGGGTAAAAATGGATTTGAATCCTTACTCAAATCAGAACCCATGCAATCCGTTGCCGAACGCTGTAATTATCAGAATGCTGAAGATTTACTGGCGGCATTAGGGTATGGAGAAGTCACCCTGAATTTAGTGGTCAATCGGTTGCGCGATGCAGTAAAAGCCACACAACCCCTTGAAACCGAACCCGAAGAAATCGAAGATTTAGTTCCATCGTTACCGACGGCGAAGGAAACAAGTGACCAGTGGACGATTAAAGGTGAACCCATTGCAGGGGTTGAGGGATTGATGCATCGGATTGCTGGGTGTTGTAATCCGGTTCCCGGCGAACCTATTTTGGGTGTCGTCACCCGATTGCGGGGAATTTCGATTCATCGTCAAGGCTGTCCCAATGTGGAAAATATTGAGGGAGACCGATTAGTTCCGGTGAATTGGAATCCGACGGATCAAGAGAGTGGGCGTCCACAAACCTATCCGGTTAATATTCAAATTGAAGTGTTGGATCGGGTCGGGGTTTTAAAGGATATTCTTTCCCGCTTAAGTGATCATCATATCAATGTGCGGAAAGCTCAGGTGAAAACTCAAGACGGTAAACCTGCGTTGATTGATTTGTGCATCGATATTCGGGATTACGGGCAGTTGCAGCAAAGTTTTGCTCAAATTAAAAAGATGAGCGATATTTTGAATCTGCGGCGGATCAGCGATATTAATGAATGAACAGGTTCAAGTCGTGACGCGCCATTTTAGTCTGTAGGGGCGGGTTTCACTATTATCGTTTTTTACCTCAAAAGGGATGCAACTAAACCCGCCCTGACCGATGTGTAGGAGCGGGTTCCACTATTTCCGTTTCTGACTTCACAAGGGATGCGACGGTAATTAGGGGCTGCTGAATAAGTCTTGTGGTGAGGGGGAGCTGGGGAAGCTGGGGAAGCTGGGGGAGCTGGGGGAGCAAGGGTACATTTTACCTGAGCAAGGTGATGCCATACTTATGAAGGATGCTACCCCATTTTCTTGCACTTTATCCACTGTCAATATGGCTCAAAGCATTGCTTGATATGGGTTTCGGCTTTGTGCAGCAAGCCCTAATTATCATAGAATATAGAAGAGTAAAACGCTTAATGCCTAACAACAGAATTCAGCTAAAATTCCCCTTGACTCAGAATTAAGGAGGGATAGGTTAGGACAAAGTATTGAGATCAATGCCTAATTCTTGTAATTTAGCCATTAACATCTGATTGCGTTGCCGTTCTTGCTCTAGATTATTTGCCATTACATCAGCCCGTTGGCGTTCTTGTTCGGCTTGTTCTGAACTCCACAGCAATAAATTTCCCGACTCATCCCACCAGCGTAACCAGGGGATGGTTAAGCCTAATCGAGTGCCATAGCAAATGCCTAAAAATAGCTCCAATTCAGGAATCCAATAGCGTCCTTCCTCTGTGGGTTGTTGCACTACATATTGATTATCTTGTAATCGGCGGACTTCTAAGACTACGGCTAGGGACTCAAAGATCACATAGGTAGGAACTTTGAGAATTTTCTCATAGAAAAATAACTTCCCATAAGGGAAACTGGGTCGTATGGAGTATTCTCCCGCTTCAGTGTCTGACAAAAACTCCATCACCACCCCAACTGGATTGCCTTCGAGATTGGGTGTATAGCGGCGGCGAATTTCTCCTTCTGGAACGGGTAAAACCTGGGGTACATACAGCCAGTCTGGTG
>JGI11970J13683_114141_pt1 | contig 11755 bp, 11 predicted proteins | sample ElkSlonscriptome_15_FD_13683 | JGI IMG/M metagenome (IMG submission 13683) | reverse complement strand
GCATCTGCCACCGTGCGGGCTAAAGAACCATTAGCGGCAATTCCATTTTGGCGATCGCCCACCGGGGCAAACGAGACTCGACCCCGTGCAGGTTTAATCCCCACCACGCCGCAGCAGGAGGCAGGTCCACGCACTGAACCGCCCCCATCAGACCCCTGGGCGATGGGGCATAATCCAGCAGCAACAGCCGCAGCAGACCCCCCACTTGATCCGCCTGGGGTGTACTCTAAATTCCAAGGATTACGGGCGGGGGCAAATCCTGGGGGTTCGGTATAGGGAAGGGAACCCACTTCTGAGGTGGCTGTTTTGCCTAAAATAATGAATCCGGCTTGTTTAATCCGGGCGACGACGCCATCATCGTAAGGTGCTATTTTATCTTTGAGAATCGGTGTGCCGTAGGTACAGGGTAATCCCTGGACAGCGGTGAGGTCTTTAATGGCAATAGGTACGCCAAAAAAAGGGGGCAGTTCAGCACTATCTCTTACCTGCGTCAACTGTTCAGTCTTGGCTTTGGCATCCGCTAGCGCCATATCCGTGGCGATACTAAAATAACTGCCCAATTGAGGATTAAACTGTTGGATGCGGGCTAAATACAGTTCGACTAATTCTAAGGGAGATACTTGACCTTGGCGAATTAATTGCGCTTGTTCTATGGCGGGTGTGAAGGCTAAATCAGTGTTAGTCATTTGTCATTTGTCCTTAGTCATTTGTCATACTCGCTTTCCTTGAGAAGCAAGCTACGTCCTTTGTTGAAGACTGCTTGCTGTCTGTCGAGGTAGGTTTAGCGAATGTAGTGGCGTGGCACACCTTAATTGGTTGATTAGAATTGTAGGGGCGCAAGGCTTGCGCCCAGTTTAACCGTCAAATCTATCCCACAATTTTAGCTGTGTCAGTCCAGTAGGGTGCGTTAGCAAAGCGTAACGCACCATTTCAAACGATAGTAGTGAAACCCTATAACAATAGGCAATTGAGCCAATGACGCAGAGGTTTAGGTTGGTTGGGTTCTTGATAATTATTCGGTAATAGTTTAATCAGCGCCTCTTCTAACGTTTCCATTGCCTTTTGGACTTCCTTCGGTTTGGGGCGTTTGGATTGAGGAAAGTGCAAAGGTTCGCCAAATCGCAGGGTTAATCGCTTGCGAAAATAAAGGTCATGAGTGCCAATCAAGGCTACGGGTATAATGGGTACGCCCGCCCGCAACGCATACATAATCCCACCTCGCGCTAAGGGTAATTGTAATTCACCTTCAACCTCACCCAGTCTTCCCTCTGGAAAGATTAAAACGCCATCCCCACGGGCAAAAATTGCCTGCATTGCCCGTTCTAGCTGTCGCATAGTGCCTAATCCAGCGTTGCTAGGTACATCTTCTTCAATCGCGGCGGCTAAGTCGGCTAAGTCTTCGCGCCCTGCTTGGGCGGCTTCAATAACTGCTTTTTCTTCTTTCCAGCGCCGTTCTAAGGGAATGACACCCCCCGCCCAACCCAAAATCCGGCGTTTCCACCAATGATTATAGAGAGTACGAGCATCAGCCGGGGTGTAGTAGTAGGGATGTCCGGGGACTTCGGCGAGAATCAGTAATGGATCAATGTGATTGAGATGGTTGGCGGCGAGTAATGCAGGTTGAGTGGGGATATATTCCGGGTTTTCTATTCGCACCGGGAACAGCAGATGAATGAACGATCGCAGAATGAAACGCCTTACTTTTCCCCTGACTCGCTGATCTGACTCCCCATTCGCGATCGCGTCCAGATTATTCCTAGCATTTTCGACAGCATAACGCACTCTGCGATCGCGGGCTGCACTCAATCCTTCTTTCACCCGTTGAATCATTGCAGGTGTCAGAGATGACGATTGGGTTTGTTGGATTTGCTGATTCTCGACGGAGGAACTCATAGGCAATTAGGGAAACAGGGAACACCGAGGTAGCCGGAATAGACTTCATCATTCATCTTTGATAACGTCTGTCCTCGATCGGAAATGCAATAGCCCAGTTTTTCCTTTGTCACCATCTCCACTTCGTTGTTTTGATTACACAATCCTGAACGGCTTGGAGTCGCAACGGTTCAAGTCACAACGGTAGTATAGACAGTTCAAAAACTGGCATACTATTTACATACGAGTTTTTCAAGTTGTTATGGGAGGATTCAGACCCTACACCATGCTCAACTAGCTTATCTAGGTGTGCAACCTAGATGGAATGGTATCGAATTAAGGCTGGTGGGCAATGCCCACCCTACGGTATATCAATGGTTTCGGTGATCCAAAAAGGCAGAAGGCGAGCGTGCCGTTGAACCTAGATGACTCCAACGAGTATTTTGACTTAGCCACTTCTTTTTGTCAAAAATCCTTAGCGTTTTCCCGATACGATTTATGAACAAATACAGTCGATTTATTGTTTCTCTTTTCGCCTTAATCATCGGATTTTGGTGTCTTAACCTTCCCCACCCTTCCCGCCTAGCTACGGCTGCGCCCCTACCCCACTTCCTTCCCACTACTCAAGTAAGCCTAGCATCAGTCGATTCATCCCTGTTTGAAACATTACTCAAACGCTCATATCTAAAAGCCGTTGAAGATGCGGAAATTGCAGATGAGTCAGAAATCGCCACAACTCTCCAACCTATTTCAGCCAACAATCCCAATTTAAAATGGAGAGATTACCAGGGGCAAAAACAAGTATTAATGGTTACCTGGACATCCTGGAATGGCTATGATACTCAAATTGGCTTACCCATGGAATTAAGCCGAGAAATTTGGGTAACGTCGGTTCCTGAACTGCAAACCTTTGCCCGAACCTTAAACCTTGACTCAGAAAGCCTCGCCTTACGCCTAGAACAATACCTCGGTTTACCACCTCACAATGGCAAAACCAAGTTTGTGGAAATGTGGGTGAATGCGTCTGATCTATTTCGTCCTTGTCCCGATGCAGAAATTAACGATACTCGCTGTGATGTGAACTTCCCTGAGACTGTTGATCTGCAACATCAGGATTGGATCAATAATTTACAGTTAGCCTCTTATGGTACTAATGGTTATCCTTGGACACGATTAGGTTATAGCTATGATTGGGGACGTCTTGAGGGTGAAATTGGTGCCAGTGAATTTGTCGTCAGAAAAGGGGCAAACGTTACGATTGAATCTGTGAAAAACACTGTAGACTACTGCAAAGCTTAGGGATACCTGGAAGTAACCTAAATTACCAGGGGAGATTCTCAGTTGCCAAAAGAAGCTCCCCAAACTTTTATTTGCATTAATTCTCTGGAGAATTATCATCTGTAGGAGGTTGAATATCAACATCAGGCGCAGTAATCGTCTTTTCTTCTTGGGTAACTTCCACATCAGGAACAGTAATCTCTTTTTGCTCAGTTCCTACATCAACTTCCGGTCCCTCAACTTCATATTCTGGCAACTTTCCAGGATCTACGTTAACATCCACATCCGGTTCTTCACCGGCTTGCTCTTTTTCCACGCGACAACCTGTTGAAACAACAAGCAGTAAAGCCAGAGGAAGTAATAGAAGGGGTCGTTTTAGAAAAAACATAACTTTTTTATAGAATTCATTATCTCGTTACTAGGGAATTCACCTAATGTAATCACTCTTATAACGGAGACTCTCTCATTCTAGGAAATAAGGTCAATTTCAGCTTATACCTTTAGGATGAAATTTTTTAGAGTAGCGTAGCATGTCTAAATTGTTACATTAGCCTCGTAGGGGCGCACCGACGTGCGCCCGATTTAATCGTCAAATCTACTCAGCCTTACACAAATCGATGCATAAACTCGTAGGTCAAATCCACTCGCCCTTTACGTAACATCGCCGGGTCGAATCGTTCTGTGGTATTACAGGTCATTAATACCACTAATTTTTGCTGGGCTTTAATCCCGGTGTCATCAATCACACTCTGATACAACGTTCCATCTAGCAAACTGAGAATATGCTCCGTTTTATTATTCCATTGTGCCACCTCACTGGCTCGATTTTTGGCTAAGTTATCCGCTTCGTTAATAATTAGGGCAACTCGTTCCAAATAACTCGGCGGTACAAAATTTTCTACCGCATCATGATCCAGAATAAAAATAGTATACCCCAACGGTACAAGAACTTCTTTTGCCAGCGCTTGTGTCCATACCGTTTTCCCCGTTCCCGGTTCACCATGCACCACAATCGCTAACTGATTTTGATCCAGAATTGCCTGCTGAACGGTATCGGTAAACTGTTGAATATCGCTGGGAAAGTCTCTAATCTGAAACTGACTGTGAACCTGTCCCACCCGACTTTGATAGCCACTTAGCATCACAGCTACATTATAGGTGGCTTTATTCACCAAAGGTCGAATTTCATCCGCCATTAAATTGTAGCAGCGCCGTCCTTGACCCTGGTTGTTAATTTGTAACCAAATTTCTGGATTTGACCAGTAGGCATAGACTGTGCCAAACACGTCTAAGCGTTGCCAACTAGCAAACTTTTCCAGAGGATAATAAAAGCGGCGATCCATATAATCTTGAGTAATTAAATCGGGACTGCCGAGAATATCCAACACTTTAAATAAAGTGACTTCTTGTAGTCGATTCAGAACATACTCAATTGGAATACTCTCACGGGTAACCGTTTGGGTGACGGGTGTATTGACAAATATCGTCTCCCGCTGACAATGATTAGGAGTTGGCGAGTCAGGGGTAATGTACTCCCAGAACTCATCCCACTCATAACGCATGTTTTCGGAAAATAAGCTCAAAACATTGGCAAAAATATTATAGTGATTTCGCCCTAATGCATCAGCCACATCACTGGTAAAATCTAGCGTTTTTTGCAATAACTCTGATGTATCATTTTGCAGCAAATGTAAAACAAAATCAACGTCGAACTGCCGAGATAAAGGTCGCCAGCCTACTCCCAACAACCCTTTTGATTGCCGATTGTTCTGACGAGAATTGTCTTGAGACCAAACTTGTTCTGAATTCATCACTATTTTTCCTGCTGAGTTGGAGACTCCTAGCGGATTAGAGTTGCTGTATATATTCAGGGGGAACAAAATCCACTAACCACACGCCATTGTCGGAACAGTAGAATGTATGACCCTTTTCGGACATGGCTTTAGCATCGACAGCGAAAACCACTGGAGAACCATGACGCTGTCCTACTTTTTTAGCCGTTGCGATATCCTGGGATAAGTGGACGTGATGCCGTGACATTTTACATAAGCCTTGACGCCGAATCGATTCAACAGTTTTGTGACCTGTACCGTGGTAAAGTACCTCTGGTGGAATGGTTGATTCTAACTGTAAATCAACCGCGACACTATGCCCTTGATTGGCGCGAATCCGTGTTTCTGTCGCATCAAAGGAAAAGCGTTGTTTATCATTTTTGGCAACAACTTCTTTAAGTTCATTGAAAGTAAGGGGAAAGGAATAGTGTTTACAAGCAGATAGAAGTTGATCAACGTTGACCCAGCCCCCTGGTTCTAAGGTTAACCCAATCCGTTCGGGTTGATGCCGTAGATGTTTGCTGAGATATTTGCTAATTTTAACCAGCCGGGTAGAGTTCATGGTTGATTGAATCAATAGCTTTTGAGAATGGTTTCGCTAACTTTAAACAATGGTTGGATAACGTTGGCTTGAGTCTGAGTCAGATTAATGGGTTTAAACTCAGGGGTGAGGACTATGGTCGCTTGTATTATACAATACTACAATCAGTAAAAATTGTCTACCTGTCAACTCTTCTGTAGCAATTGAATCCATTCTCGCGCCGCTTAAACCGTAGCGGTAACAGGTTGGGCGTTTTCTGAGGTTACAGGCTTTTGCCAACAGCATAATGCTTTTGAGAATTCCCTTAGTGAGAGAGAATGGGGAACCAGGAATGCCTGTTTCAGTAGCAGAAAATGTGGAATTAACGCCACCTGCTAAAGGGTGAGTTATTCACGAGGTACTATTCTTACCTTTGATATAGATACTCCGCGATCGCACGATCATCTCGTGTAACTATATGTTTTTTTCGGGTGAGTAGATACAATGAACCAGGCGTAGGAACACAGGAAGGGTTCTATGGAAAAGACATCAACCTCTAGCTATGGTGTAGTCTTAGTAACGGCAACATCTCCTGAAGAAGCCGACGCGATCGCTTCATCCCTAGTGGAAGCGCGAATGGCAGCTTGTGTCAGTATTACACCCGTGCGATCGATTTATACCTGGGATGGAACGGTGAATCATGACCAAGAGTGGCAATTAGTGATAAAAACAGATTTATCTCAATTTGACCAGTTAGCTGCAAAAATTCAGGAGTTGCATAGTTACGACGTTCCTGAAATTATTGCTTTGCCGATTATTGCTGGCTCTGAGGCTTATTTACAGTGGATTTCCGAGAATGTATCTGTGAAAAAATCGTGACATTTTGCTTCGGAAATAGCTCATAATTTGTAGAGGCGGATTTTACAACTATCGTTTATTTTAGACCCAAATGTGACTCAATCAGCCCAGTTGTAGGTTTTCGTTTTGCCATTTATGATAACGTTGAATCAAAACCCGTCCAGTTGTAGGGGCGGGTTTAGGGACTTTTGTTTAGCTATGGATGATAACATTGAATCAAAACCCGCCCTGACCTATTTTTCAATGGATAGGGATGAGGGATAAGTAATTTCTTGATGCCCTTTGTCCTCGGCTGTGGGATAATAATACTTTTGAGGAAGTCGCCATTTTTTCAAATTTGCACACCGTTACATTTCGTTCTGTTTAATGTTTATTTCTGAACTCTCAAACCGTATTCAATCCTTCTGGAAATTTCTGGTCAAATTATTAACCAGCAATTGGCGTTCTCTGGTTCTATTATTTCTGGGTGTCTATGTCCCCGTGCAAATCTTCGGAGAATTAGCCGAGGAAATTTGGGAAAAGGAAGGAGGTTTTCCCTGGGATGTGCCAATTTTATTAGCGATTCACTCCACAACTTCCCCTCAACTCGATACGTTTGTGATCTTCCTGACGAACTTGGGTGCATATTGGGGGGTGTTTCCTGTATCTGTGGCGATAGTACTGCTCTTGGCATTCCGACGCCAGTGGCGATTCCTCACCTATGCGCTGATCACCTATTTAGGCAGTCTTCTAATTAATCGTACTGCTAAGTTAACTTTCCAGCGAATACGTCCGAGTTTGTGGGAATCCCCTGCGCCAGAATCGGATTATGCGTTTCCCAGTGGACACGCGATGGGAAGCGTAACGTTTGCGATTGTATTAATAATTTTGACCTGGAATACCCGTTGGCGTTGGGTGACGGTGATTGGAGGTATCGTGTTTGCGATCGCGATTAGTTGGACGCGGATGTATTTAGGGGTTCACTACCCCAGTGATATTATTGCAGGTTGGATGGCATCCATTGCTTGGGCGGTTGGCGTCTGTTTGGTGATTAGACCCCACAGGAGTCAGCGACGACTGGAGAAAGAAGAGAAAGCGGCTACAGAAACGTCCTAGGGGCTGCTGAATAAGTGTTGTGGGGAAGCAGGGGAAGCAGTACACTTGTTCACGCAACCCCGATATAGTGAAACCCGTCCCTACATTTCTCAATTCTTAAAACGTTTCGCTCAAAGTTTGGCGATAATGAAAGAAAGCGTGTAAAGAACCACAGGACAACTTACAGTGGCTGGCTTTCAGTTAATCACGCTGGAGTTTAAGCCGATGCAGCCTGTGACTGGAAGAGAGCGCTTTGGCTAAACCAAACCAAGAGGAGGATTGGCAATGGATATAAATAGACGTGAGGGGAGTTATTTGTTGTGGTTCGGCTTTCTGTTTGGATTTGGAGGATTGCACCGCCTCTATAATGGTAAAATTGCCACAGGTTTGTTGTGGTTTTGTACGGGGGGATTATTTGGGGTTGGTCAATTCGTTGACCTGTTTCTGATTCCCGGCATGGTAGAAGAACATTATCTCAAATATGGGAAGCGCGATCGCATTGCTGGAGAAGCAACGGTTTTTGGTTCACCTGCATTAGTACAGCCTGATCCTGCCTCTGCGACTTTAAACCATGACTCCTTTGTTGTCCAATTAGTAAAAGCAGCTGAAGCCAGAGGCGGTAAATTGTCCGTGACTCAGGGGGTTGTCGATACGGGACGAGGGTTTGCGGAGGTAGAAGCGACGTTGAACGATTTGGTCAAGTCCGGTTATGTGAATATTGACAATGACCCCGATACAGGCGTTGTCGTTTATGCGTTTCCAGAATTAGAGTTGAGTGTTAATCCTGAGTTAAAGCGATGGGTGTAGGGAGGTTGACCACTATCCTATTTTGAAATATCGCATTATCCTACTCATCAGCATTATCCTCATTGCTCCTTTGGGGTATGCAGTACGGTTTTACGCACCTGCACCGGAATGGCTGAATGACCGACTGGGTAGCTTTGCTTATGAGATTTTCTGGATTCTCTTGGTTGGGCTTTTCTTCCCCCAAGCGTCTCCCCTGTGGACGGCGGTAGGTGTATGCATTATCACTTGTCTGTTGGAGGTTCTGCAACTATGGCAACCTCCATTTTTGCAGGCAATCCGAGCCACGTTACTGGGTCGCGTTATCTTGGGGAATACCTTTACCTGGTCAGATTTCCCCGCTTATTTTATCGGGAGTTTTCTGGGTTGGGTCTGGATGCTGACGGTGTTACGCTGTACATCTGTGGACAAACACATCTGACGCGATAGCAATGCCTTCAACCGATAGGTTGAGAGCAAAGGAGCCGTCCCTCAAAGCACGAATCATAATGTTCCGTGCGCCGCCCCAGTCTCGGTCATGTTCGTGACCACAACTGGGGCATTTGAATATTTTTGAGCCACCTAGTTTTGAGTGCTGGTGTCCGCACTTGGTACAAGTCTTTGAGGTGTAGGATTCATTGACATCAATCACTACAACTCCACGCTTGTTAGCTGCTTGCTTGACTGTTAACTTAAACCGATGGTGCGACCAGGTGAGCATTTGCCTTGCTGTTTTGCTGCGTAGCTTTCGCTTAGACTTGACAATCATCTGCGAAGTCTCAAAGGTTGGCAGGAAGATAACCTTGTATTGACTCGTGAGATAGTTGGCTACTTGCTTGTGGCACTCATCGACTAAGTTGCGAATCCGAATCCTGATTCGGTTGGCTGCCTGATACATTCGTCGCTTTTGTTTACGACAAGCTTTAGACGCTCGACTCAAAAGATTGTCGAGGTGAGAACACAGCCGTTGGATGCGTCCAATGTCTGCCCCGCCAAACTCTTGAAATGATTCGCCGTCGTAGCCTGTCAAGAATGTTCTGACTCCAGGATCTAACGCAATTACTTTGTCTAACTCTTTGGGTTCGACTTCTTCGAGTACAGGAATACAGGCAAACCATCGTTTCTTGTCTCTAACTAACTGGGTGGCAAAGTTGGTTTTTTGCAAGGGTTCAGAAGCCCTAAAGTTAAGTCCCTTAACCAGTGTGGGATACCACGTCTCTCCATTGAAGTTGACCCTGTGGAACTTAATGGATTGAACGGGTTGACGACAGCTTCTAAACGACGATTCTCCCTTTGCCGACTTGGCTTGTTTCCACGCATCCCAAGCATCAAAGATGGCATTTTCTTTGGGGTGAGCTGGCGCAGACTTAACCCAGTCCGGCAAGTCTAGTCCCAACACATAATCTCTCAACGAATATGCACTGGTTATCTTCTCTCCTGCTTTCAATGCGGCTATTGCCTTGTTGTAGCAGTAGCGAGACGCAGAAAGCCAAGACTTCCATTTTTGATGTAACTCTGGTTCTGGATACACCCGGATCTTAAGAGTCTTATTAGGCTTTGGCTTTGCTGTCTTGTGCCTCGGCTTCAGTTTGTAACTTCTGCTTGATTTGGTTTTCAAGTCTTCGGATGGAGTAAAGCCGACTGGAGAAACTGTGCAGGATGGCGACGATATCTTGAACAAGTTCTTGGTGCGGAGAGAAACTGACTTGGTTGAGAACCACGATTTTGCAGTCAAATTGCTCACACAACCACTCGATAAGATCAAAGCCAAATCGCGCAAGTCGGTCTTTGTGGGCAACCACAATAGTTCCGACATCACCTTGCAAAACTCGTCCCAAAAGAGAGACGAGTCCTTTCCGCCTAAGATTGAGTCCTCCTCCCACTTCTTTAATAACTTCAGCGCTTGGGTAGAGCATTGATAGTCTTTCAACTTGTCTATCAAGGTCTGATTTTTGAGGTCGGGTAGAGACGCGAGCATAGATAACAGTGGCGCGTCTTCTTCCGTTTTCTGATTCTTCTTTGATGAACTTTTCGATGTCGTACCGCCGTTGTCCTGACGGCGTTTTGATCGTGTTGATTTTACCTTCGGCTTCCCATCGTCTGAGGGTTCGGAGGCAAACTCCCAGAGTGTTAGCTGCTTCATTGGGTTTAACAAATTTAGCCATACCCAATTATCGTAGAGTATGGCTATATTGTCCAGTGTTGTCCAATGAATCAGGGATTAGAGGTTAACCGATCGGCTTTGGTCTACTCGCGCCAGTCACGTCGCCAAAGTAAATCATAACTCAATACGTTACCGCTTAAAGGCTGAGGGAATTGTATTAGTTTTACACAGCAGACAGTGTACAATCTGGCTGTATTGGACTTATACGCTGGGAGTGCTTTGTGTATTATCTTCATGAACCGCCTTATTTATTGTTGGTGATGGGTTTATTTGTTGGGATTACCTGTGGTGCGGCTTTTGAAGCCACACTGAAACAAAAGGTACAGGAATGGTCAAAAAACCGTTCCTCTCGCAGTCTGGCTCAAATGCAAGGATTGCCATTATTCATCCCATTCCTAGGAATTTCCGTCGGAATTTGTGTCTTTCTGGCGGCTGGGTTAGAAATTTTTAGCTTTCCCACATTCCTGGCTTACACTATCTCCCTACCCCTAACTCTATTCATTGGCTGGTTAGTGTGGTATCAGTTGGGTAAACTTTTAGGACAGCTAGAACGAGGCGGCTCAAAAGCCATAGACCTCGATGCTTGGGAATAGTCCGGCTCTCGTTCCCAGACGCGCCATGGCGCGTCTCTACACCCCCACCATTGGTGTCAACTTAAGCTCTTGCCAGAACGCTACCTTGAGTTTTCTTTAAGTTGACACCAATGACCGACGTGCGCCCTAATTACCAATGTGCGCCGTAATTAAGATATATTTATCCTGGAAAAACGTCTTAACCACGTAGGGTGGGTTAGGCGGAATTTAATTCAGGCGGTAACATTCAATGAGCTATCCAATTTAACCCACCGATGTTAATAGTTCTATGTAAGTCGTAGGGTGGGTTAGGCGGAATTTAATAGCAGCGAATAACCATTCAATGAAATATCCGCCGTAACCCACCAATGTTCGTAGTTTGTAGTAAGGGAACCTTAGCCTATCTTTGCTTAAATTACAGAACCCTGGGGCAAATTGAGTTCAAAAGCGCCATTAAATAAAGGGCGGGTTTTGTTGTTCAGTTATCGTTAACTCACCCAATTGAGTCCCTAAACCCGCCCCTACAATGGATTTATTTTTTTGACATTCTGGTTTAAAAGGGTTGAAACTGTTGCCTGTTAAGTGTTGCCTCTCCCCACCACAAGACTTATTCAACAGACCCTAAATAAAGGGCGGGTTTTGTTGTTCAGTTATCGTTAACTCACCCAATTGAGTCCCTAAACCCGCCCCTACAATGGATTTATTTTTTTGACATTCTGGTTTAAAAGGGTTGAAACTGTTGCCTGTTAAGTGTTGCCTCTCCCCACCACAAGACTTATTCAACAGACCCTAAATAAAGGGC
>JGI11970J13683_114723_pt1 | contig 12048 bp, 8 predicted proteins | sample ElkSlonscriptome_15_FD_13683 | JGI IMG/M metagenome (IMG submission 13683) | reverse complement strand
CGCATATCACTAATCAGATAAAATGTCAATCACTTTAGAACGAGAACAACTATCTCATAGTAGAAGGGTTGAATTTATGCGGAGTAACATGAAACTTCAAGTCCAACTTATACCGGGTGCGATCGCGGATTTATTTGCTCAAGTCAGTTGTTCGGGCAAAATTACGCTGGCTGATCGATATGGACTCATGGCAGCCATGTTAGAAGACTCGATCACAGAGGAAGAGAGAGAGTCCATTGATCGACTGCTACGTGCGTTTCGCAAGGGACGAATGCAAATGGTTAATGAGATTTCAGCACAGCCGTATTGTTCTTGTTCAGAGTCACCTTTAACCATCCCTAACTTCACGCTGAACCATTAGACGCCATCCACTGGCGAGTGCCAAAAAATTGACAAGAATGGGCTGCAACGTTTGCTGAAGCGGCTAGGGCGTCAGTAAAGGTATGCTTAAGGATAGAGTGACAGAATGCCCCATGAAAAACATCACCAGCTCCCAATGTATCAACCGCATCAATACAAGGTACTGATAATTGACCCGATGTTCCACTAGAGAAATACTCAATTGGTTTTTCCCCATGGGTAATTGCAATGTGGGGAATTCCAGCGGCGCGAAGATAAGCGATCGCATCTTGGTGAGTATCACAATCTGGGGGATAAAAATTCGCCGAGCAAACGGCATAATCAACAAAGGACAAAAGATTCTCTAATCCAGGTTTCCAACTCCCCCCATCGAGGACAACTGGAATCTGACGAGATTTTGCCGATTGCGCGATCGCACGACTCACTTCCATTTGATGACCATCAATCATCACAATGTTAATATCTTGGTCAATATCCGGCGGTACTTGCTCAACCCCGGCTTGAATCTTCGCCGCATTAATCGAAACCACCGCGCGATCGCCACTCCCTTGGGTGACAATAATCGAAGAAATGGGTGGAGGATTGGTTGCTGTCGGATCTAAATCTGCAATAGTTACCCCCTGATCGTGCAAATCGGAACGGATCAGGGGTGTAATCGGGTGAGTTCCCACCACCCCTAAGATTGTCGCGCGATCGCCTAAATAACTAAACGTAACCGCCGCGTTTGTTGCTGGACCCCCAGCCGCCACGGTATAGTCAGAAGCAGCAATTTTTTCATTTTGACCGGGTAGCTTGGGGCTAAGGTAAACCAGATCTAACGTGACCATGCCCACGAAAAGCCCATTGTTTGCCATTGACTATCTTTGGAGAACTATTGAGTAACCAGATAATCATAAGGGGTGACTTAAGATCCCATCAATCGAATCATCCTTTAGTGTAAGTATTTAACCGGACATGATATCATCTTCCCTTCAGGGAATTCGTTGGACAGGTAAACCCGCAGGTCCCAAACCCTCAAATATCAAGACCTCACAAGAGGGTAGTCCTGAAGTCGTATAATCACAAGTATAGGTAGCTAAGGGTTCGGCTCGGTCATTGAAGACTCTGACATTATAGTTATAGTCTCTAGCAACCGTTCCGAAATGATTAATAAAGCTGTATCGTTCTAAATAGTTGAGCAGTGTCCAAGGTTGACGGCTAACCACCAAATCCACCCGTTGTTTATCTTGGTAAGCGAGCCAGTTCACGAGCAGTTTACCGCCAAATTCATCAAACTGCTCTTCTGCCCACCAAAGGCTAGGAATTGTAATGTTTTGCTGGGATATTGTATTAGCTGTAACTATGTTGGGAGGTAGGATAGTATCGGGTTCTAAGAATTCTGTTTCTAGAGGAACTAAGGACGGTATTGGTGCAGAATTGCGTTGAGCCGTTGCTGTTGGTGTAATGAACAGAAGTGAAGAAATCCCGATGAAGCAAATTTTAAATAGCCCTAATTGACTGAACATAGCTTTGATACTATTCACAGAACCCTATGTTTGTAGTTACGCTGTCTTCGCTAGAAACTTAAGTCGAATGCCACTGACTGGTATGCTGGTGGGTTGAGCGAAGTCGAGTGGGTTGAGCGAAGTCGAAACCCACCCTACGGTATATCAAAGGTTTCGGCGATTCCCTAAGGCTTTTGGCACTCACCCGCGTTTTAACCGGGTGATTCTTGAGCTGATTCTGCCTCTGGTTATCCGCTTCAACAATTGAATTTGGTAAGCAGCGTTTGTTTCCCCAATTATGTTACGTTATGTAAAACTAGATCAAATCCTGACGAGACTTAACTGGATGATGCAATACTTTTAACCCAAACACCCATGCTAAGTCAATTTATTGAGCAACGTTTTGGTCTTTCGATTTGGAAGGTACAACGGCTGGCTCATTTATTATTTCTGGGGGTGACGATTCTCACCTATAACATTTTGGCGATGACGATCGCCAATTCCCTGTTTCTGAGTCATGCGGGATCAGAGAATCTGCCCCTGTTTTATGTGCTGATTGGGTTAGTCTCCATGCCCGCTTATGCGGTGTTTTCCCAGGTGATTGACCGTTTTAGTCGTCCCCAGCTTTTCCGCTATATGCTGGTCTTTGCCATCGCTATGGCGCTGGGAATGCGACTGTTGATCACCCTGGATACGTTATGGGTCTATTATCTTATCTTTATCGCGATTTTCTTCCAATGGGATTTGTATAACAATATCTTATTGCCCAACCTATTAATGGATTATTTCACAGCGTTGGAGTATAAGCGTTATGCGCCATTTATGGGGATGGCTCAGGCGGTGGGTATCTTGTTGGGCGGCGGTTTGACCAGTTTGCTGTCCCAGTTTTTCACCACGGAGGATATGCTGCTGAGTTTGCCGCTTGTCTGTGGGGTGGCGATCGCGCAACTGATTTATCTGGAACGCTCTCAACGGCGCATCGAGACAAATCGGAGTCAAACTCCGGTGAACTTAGTTGAAGCGTTAAGGACGTTTCCGGATTTGGTGAAGCGCTACCCCATTATCCTATTTTTGGCAAGTAGTAGCTTTCTGTTAGTCATTATTTATATTACGTCAGAGTTTGAATATTTAAGCATTTATGCCCAAACCTTCACCAATGACCGAGAATTAACCAGCTTTCTGGGATTGCTGAGAGTGGCGAATAGTATCCTACAGATGGTGATCCTCTACTGTTTCACTCGCCCTCTGTTGCAACGATTAGGCGTGGGACGAATGAATCTGGTTTATCCAGTGACAACGTTAGCCAGTTTACTGGGACTCGCGTTTAACTTTAATTTGAAAGCCGCGATCGCGGCGAATGTAAATAGTGATGGATTATATAAAGGGATTAACTTACCCATCCATCAATTAAACTATAATGCCGTCCCTCCAGAATTTATGGGACGAGTGCGATCGCTCAGTGATGGCTTATTTTATGCGATCGGGTTGACGTTAGCGGGTGGGCTGTTGTGGATTGTTCAATCCTTTCTCAGCCTAGAGCAGATTATCTGGATTGGCATTAGTTTAACGGTGCTATTGCTGGTGGTGCGCTTGTTTATGGGCAATAGCTATGTCCAATGCTTGGAAGTCATGTTACGCTCCGATGCGGTGAATCTGGATGAGATTGGTGAGGGATTGATGCAATTACCGCCCCAGTCGAGTCCAATGATTCACGACTTGCTCAACAGTGATGAGCGGTACACGCGAATTAAAGGGTTAGAATTAGCCGCAGGTTTGGGACAACCGAGCCAATTTTTATCCGATGTGCAGCCCCTTTTACCGGAAACTGATCCGGGTATCCGACGCGGGATTGTGAAACTGTTTAGCCATAAATCGGATTTAGATACCATCCATCACTTTGAGCGGCTCTTAGACGCCCCCAATCCCCAGGTTCGAGCCACGGCGTTAGAAGTGTTAATTGCCAATCAGCAGCCCTTGGAACAGGAGCAACTGCGCTCTCGCTTGGGGGATATTAGTCAGGAAGTCAGCCTATTAGCCTCAGTCGCAGCGACTCAAATGGGAGTGATTAATAATCCCCAAATCAAAACCACCTGCGAACAGTTATGGCAATCGGATTTAGAGAGTACCACGGGACAGGCAATTGTACGGGTGGTGTCTTGTAGTGGCAATCCGGAATTAATTCCCCCCTTAACGCAGATTCTCACCCATGCTACCCCAGAGGTGAAACGGGAGGGATTAGAAACCTTGGCAACCTTGGCGCATCCGGGGGATTGGGAACTGGCGGAATTGGCTGTCTCGGAATTGGAACATCCCGATCCCTGGGTACGGGCGGCGGCGTTTAATTTGTTGGGGATTACTCGCTGTAAAGGGATGTTGCGCTATGTGGCAATTGGTTTAGGCGATCATCATCCCCAAGTGCGTCGTTGTGCGGCGGTGGCGCTGGCGATGTATGGGGAACCGGGATTGACGTTAGCCCAAGATAGTTTATCCTCGTCTAATCCGGATATTGTAGACGCGGCGATTGCGGCAATTGGTCAAGTGCGGACAAAACAAGCAAGTGATATCCTCTTCAAGTATCTGAGTCCGGATTTTCAGCAGGTGACACACAGCCGCCAATGGCAACAACAGATTCCCCCGACTAATCCCAGTTGGCAACCTCTAGCCATTGCGATCGCGGATTATCATCAACGCCTGATTCAGCGTGTTTTGTATATTCTCTCCTGTCTGGGTCATTCCCGTACTGTCAACGTAGTGCAACGGCTGCTCTATTCCACAGATTCTAGGGATTTAGCTAATGCGATCGAAACCTTGGCGTCGTTGAGTCATCGCCGCTTTGTGCTTCCTCTGATGCCTGTTTTGGAACAATTGATTAGTGATGATCAACCTGGAACTCGGATTCGGGTGAATTCTCAGTGGATGCGAACCAAGGGATATCAGCTACTCCTAGAAGCCCTAGAATCGCGCGATCGCTGGATTAAGATTGGTGCGTTGATTGCCTTAGCTGGGGTACCTTCTGCTTTAATGAAAGATCCAGACCCTTTGGTTAAAGCCGTTGTCCAGCAAGTTTTCCAGCCCCTTGATCAGCAGCCGTCACTCAAGGATTTCTTTATGAGTCGTCTACTCTTGCTCAAAAATGTTGCTCTGTTTAAAAATTTATCCCTCGATGAACTGCTTCTGATTGACCAAGCCCTAGTACAACAGTATGTTCTGGCGGGTGAAACCATTTATACTGAAGGGAGTTGGGGCAACCACTTCTATATTATTGGGGAAGGAAGTGTCCGCTTGGTCAAAGATATGGACGAGGTGCAATGTGATCTGAAATACTTATCAGCAGGGCAGCATTTTGGGGAGGTAACGCTATTTGATAATGCGCCGCACTGGGATGGTGCGATCGCGGTGAAGGATTGTACGCTGCTCAAGTTAGAGAAAAACCGTTTCATCAGTTTGATCACCCAACGTCCTCATATTGTATTAGAGATTTGTCGATTTTTGAGTCAGCGCCTGCGGGAAACCGATAAGTATCGGCTGGCTAGAAAATTACCCTCATCGTTCGAGGTTCCTGTAGAAAGCCGATAATCATCAACGGCGATCGGGCTATGCAGGGTGATGAACCCGAACAGGTAATGATGAGCGATCGCCGATTGTCGTCAGACAACTGATTTGTCATGAAAAAACAACCGTTAAATTTTTGGCAGCTCTGGAATATGAGCGTTGGATTCTTCGGCATTCAATTTGGCTGGGGACTCCAAATGGCAAATATGAGCGCCATTTTCGAGTATCTGGGTGCCAATGCCCATCAAATTCCCATTCTCTGGTTAGCCGCCCCCCTGACAGGGTTAATCGTGCAGCCAATTATTGGCAATATGAGCGATAATACCTGGGGATCTCTGGGTAGGCGACGACCCTATTTTTTAGTTGGCGCAATTTTGAGTACGATCGCGCTGATTCTCATGCCTCATTCATCGGCATTGTGGATGGCAGCCGGATTACTCTGGATTCTAGATACCTCAGTCAACATTAGCATGGAGCCGTTCCGGGCGTTTGTGGGGGATTTAGTGCCGAGAAGCCAACGGACGATGGGATTTGCCATGCAAAGTCTGTTTATCGGCTTAGGCGCGGTTAGTGCGTCGGCATTACCTTGGATTTTAAATAACATCTTTAATATTCCCTCCCTCAGTGGCAATGAAGGGGCAATTCCCCTGACGGTGAAATTCTCCTTTTACATTGGGGCTGCCTTTTTCTTTGGTACCGTACTGTGGACAGTTCTTTCCACAGAAGAATATCCACCGAAAAACTTAGAAGCCTTTGAGAAGCAAAAACAGAAAAAAGGCGGTGTAATCAACAGTATCCGCGAAGCCTGGATCGCGCTGCAAGAGATACCCCCAGTGATGAAACAATTAGCTTGGGTGCAGTGTTTTACCTGGTTAGGAATGTTCTGTTTCTTCCTATACTTTCCCCCCGCCGTCGCCTGGAATATTTTTGGTGCGACGAACCAGCAATCATTACTTTATAACGATGGGATTGAATGGGCAGGAATTTGCATTGCCTTCTATAATGCTGTTTGTTTTGGTGTCTCTTTGTTATTACCGAGAATGGCACAAATTACCAGTCGCCAACTCACCCATGGCTTTTGTCTCCTCTGCGGTGGCGTAGGGTTTATGTCATTGATGGTGATTGACAATCAATATCTGCTATTCCTATCGATGGTAGGCGTTGGTATTGCGTGGGCAAGTATTTTGACTCTGCCCTATTCGATGCTCATTGGTGGTTTACCTCCCAAGCGCACAGGCATTTTCATGGGCATTTTTAACTTCTTTATTGTCCTACCTCAGATTGCCGTATCTCTAGGGTTTGGTTGGGTAATGGATAACTTTCTGGATAATAATCGCCTCTTAGCCGTAGTGATTGGCGGTGTGTTTATGGTGATTGCAGCGTTTTTGACCCAACGGGTGGAAACGATTCCGGCACAAGATTTACCGAAACCAGAGGTGCAGTTGTCAGAAGAAACCGCCGTTTAACCGTAGGGGCTTGGTTTCCAAGCCCTTGGTTTCCAAGCCCTTGGTTTCCAAGCCCTTGGTTTCCAAGCCCTTGGTTTCCAAGCCCCTAGAACAGATATACCGTAGGGTGCGTTACGCTACGCTAACGCACCTTAACCAATAGATAAGGTGGTATTATTTAACTGAGAAAGGAATCAAGTCTTCGGTTTTCTGGCTATCGGTTTGAGTCAGTCAATTTGGCTTAGTACCTGGACATAAATCAAAAGCATCGCATCACCGAATCAGGGACAATGTACCCTTCCTCAGCGTCTCGCAAGGCGAGTAAGACGAATGACGAATGACGAATGACGATCCCCACCGTTAACTTTAATTATCCCTACCTACTTACACCGATTAGCTAAATAGAATATGCAAATCACCATTGAAATTCCTGATGAAATTGCCCAACGACTCGACCAAACAAAGGGGAGTCTCTCCCGTCGGCTGCTAGAATTTATTATTGCCGATGCTTACCACTGTGGCAAAATAAACACGGCTGAAGTGCGTCAAATACTCCAGTTACCATCTCGTCTTGAAACTCACGCCTTTTTGAAGCGGATGGGAGTTTATCTGAACTATGACGAATCTGAATTAGAACAGGATCTTCAAACTCTTAAGGAGTTCAGATCTAAATGATTGTTGTCTCTGACACTTCTCCAATTTGTTATTTGTTGCTAATTAACCAAATTGAAATATTACCAGTCCTGTACAATGTTGTCACGATTCCTCAGACTGTTGCGGATGAACTGAGTGCGTCTGAGTCACCTCCTGTAGTGAAACGTTGGATAACTCATCCTCCCAACTGGCTTCAGATACAGCTACTCAAAACTTCTCAAGGTATTGAACTGGAAAAACTTGATCCGGGTGAACGAGAGGCAATTTTACTAGCAGAAGAACTTAAAGCTAATCTGGTTATTTTGGATGATAAAGCAGCAAGACGAATTGCGTTGGAACGCGGATTAAGAATTATTGGACTTTTGGGTATTTTGAAAGATGCTGCTAGGTCTGGCTTACTAAATTTAGAGATAACTTTTGAACAGTTGCGAGAAGTGGGCTTTTGGGTTGCACCAAGTTTGTTGGAACGATTACTGACAGATGATTAAATCTTGCTCGCTGCTAATACCCAAGTTAAATGCGTGACAGCTTAACCCGCTCTCATATAGCCGGGAAAATCATTGCCAGGGGCATTAGTCACACCTGTAAGAACCCGTGGGCGCAAACCTGCACCGCCACCCACTGTAGCTACACAGTTTTTAGACACCGCAGGAACCGTAAAAGTCCCCACTCGTGAAAGTTTTATCGGGCGTCGTCGTCAGTTACAAAACTGTTTACGGGCGCTGAAACCCCCATCTGAGGATATTGGGGTATTGATTCATGGTATGGGCGGTTTGGGTAAGAGTAGTTTAGCAGCAAGACTGTGCGATCGCCTGTCCGAATTTCAACGTCTGGTTTGGGTGGGTAGAGTGGATGAACCCAGTCTAGTGAAAAAGTTAGCGGCGGCGTTAGATAGTCGGGAATTAAGGGAAGCATTACAGGATAACACAGAAGAGTTGAAGTTTCGGCTGCGACGGCTGTTTCGACTGTTAGAAGAGGATGCAGCAAAGCCATTTTTGCTAGTTTTGGATGATTTTGAAGTTAATCTGGAACCGAGTTTAACCTCTCCCCCAACCCCTCTCCTGCAAGGAGAGGGGTTGGGGGAGAGGTTTGAGGAGTTAGGTTCAGGGTATGTGCTGCAACCGGAAGCGGCAGAGGTTTTAGAAGCTTTAGTCTGGGCAATTCAAGATAATTATGCCCCTCATCGCTTAATTATTACCTGCCGTTACGATTTTGAATCCAGCCAGTTGCAGTATTTTTACAAGCAAAAAATGGATTCGCTGCGGGGGGCAGATTTGCAAAAAAAGTGTAATCGCCTCACTGCATTTGGTTCTGAATCTCAGGTAGATGAGGCGTTACAGGCACAGGCGCAACGATTGGCGGATGGGAATCCTCGCTTATTGGAATGGTTGGATAAAGTGTTATTGAGTTTAGATTCCTCCCAGCTTGCTTTAAACAAGGGGGAAAACAATACAGTGGCGGAGATTTTGGCACGTTTGGAAGCTGATCCGGTGGAGTTACGGGAGAAGGTTTTGGCAAAGGAATTGCTGAAACAGATAGATCAGCCGATGCGGGAAATGTTATCGCGGGGATTGGTGTTTGAGTTACCCGTACCGAGGGAGGCGTTTATTGCCGTTTGTAGGGGCGGGTTTAGGGACAAACTTACTGGAAATACAGATAACTCTGAAGCAAAACCCGCCCTGAATAATGTAGATGAATACATTAATCGGGCGATAGCGTTGGGATTGTTGGAAGTTAGTCCTGATGAATTATTAAGAGTACCGCGTATTTTGCCATTGAAGTTGCCGGAAGATGCGGAAAATTTGCACAGACAAGCGGCTGAGGTGCTGTATCGCATCTGGTGCGAAGATGTAGAGAAGATTTCAGGAGAACAAGAATTACAAATTCTTAATCTAGCACTGGAAGGCAAAGCGGAAAATATTGTTAGAAAAATAGTAATTATTTTTTTCTATAAAAGTATTGGTAATCTTCTAGGCATGGGAATGGGCATGGGAATGGGTATGGGTATGGGCATGGGAAGAACAGTAAAATTGCTTGAGTCGTTGATAGTGGGCAGAAAAAAACAATCCATGGAAATATTGCAGCGTTTCCAATTCCCCGAAGCGGAAGAAGTGAGGCAAATAATCGCTATCGTTCAAAAGATGTTAGACGAGATGGTAGATGAAAAGCAATAACCCACATCTGAACCATTCCATCTAATGGTAAGGGCGTTGTAGGGGCGGGTTTAGGGACAAAATTAACGGACAAACCAATAACTTTTGTACAAAACCCGCCCTTTCCAAGTCTGTAAACCAACCGATAACCTCAAGCCAAAATCAACCTTATTAGAGGGTTGAAACTGTGGGAGTATGTCAGTTTTGCACCTAATTTTCCAGTTAACTTGCTCTCGTTGGGTTTCGTTCCTCAACCCAACCTACTTGCTTTCCCAGCATGTAAGCCAACCGATAACCTCAATTCCCAATCAACCCCGATGTAATAGGATTTTTTTGACGTTAATCGACTGTATGTCAGGTTCGGATCAGGGCGGGTTTTGTTGTCCAGTTGATGTCTGTCTGCTAATTTAATTCCTAAACCCGCCCCTACATCTTTGAGATGCGATCGCGCCTTGACTCAGGGCGTCATTGATGTTTAATCCGCCTCAAATACGATAATTATACACAACCTGGATTTTATTTTATTGCCATTTGTACTTGGTAACACCAAACCCTATTGGGTGACATCGTGGATAACAATCAGACTTGAGAAGGAGTTAACTTTAGCAGTCTAGCGATAAACCTATAGTTAGGCGTCTTGTGGCGTTACAGATAGAAAGATGTGAACAAAGGTGACAATAACGCCACCTTTGCGCCTTCTATATTATTAAAAAGGAAAAAACAATGTTTCAACGTGTGGGAATGATGCTGGGGTTGGGTAACAGGCATCTGTGGCTAGCGGACGTTTCAGCCGCTCCAACGGTGTCTCCAGTCGCGAATACTCCAGAACAGGCGGCTTTGGTCTTTTCCGGACCGCAGTTTTTTATTGCCTTGATTGCTGGGATACTCATGGCGTTTGCCTTCCAATTTTTGTTAACCAATTTCACCCTTGCCGCAGGCATTTCAGCAGGAGATAATCCATTAGAGGACGCAGAAACCTGGGGCGGCAAGATTAAGGCAGTTGAATTCAAACTAGGAGCATTAGCTTTAGTTACCGTCAATATTGCCTTATTCATCGCCTGTTTTCTGGCGGTAAAACTGACCCTAATTAACAGCCTGACTCTGGGAGCGATTACCGGGGTAGTGATTTGGTCTGCCTACTTCTTGCTGCTACTGTGGGTAAGTTCCACGGCAGTGGGTTCTGTTGTGGGTTCCGTAGCGAATACAGCGAGTTCAGGCTTGCAAGGAGTCATGACGATAGTCACTACCGCTTTGGGTGGAAGAGCGGCAAATGCTCAAATTGTCAATACAGTGGAGGAATCTGTAGAAGCCGTTCGCCGTGAATTGAGTTCAACGGTTGACCCTACCCGCCTCCAGGAAACTGTACAAGACTACGTGGCAGATCTGCCTATACCCAACCTAGATCTCAAACAAATTCGCAATGATTTGGAAAATTTGCTCAGTGGTTCAGAGTTGAGGTCTATCGCTGAGAGTGATATTCTGCAAAACGTGAACCGTCAGACGTTCGTCGATTTAGTCAGCAGTCGCACAGACTTATCAAAACAAGATATTAATGGGATTGCCGATCAACTCGAAGCCGCTTGGCAGAAGGTATTAGGTCAGCCCTATAAAACCGAACCCCAGGCAAAACTGCTTAATTTCCTCCAGTCCGCCAGTCCTGAAGAGCTAACGTCAGATCAGCTGAGTGATAAGCTGGGACAACTCGTTGGCGTTGGAGCGGGTAAATCCGATGGCGGTAATGGCAATGGTGGCTTCGGGGAGCAAGCAGCGCAAATCGGTGTCAGCGCTTTAATGAATAGAGTCCTGTCGCGGACGGATTTGTCTGACCTCGATGTAGAAAAAATTTCCAGCCAGTTGCAACAGTTTAAAGATCAAGCGACAGAGGAAGCTAAACATCTTTCCTCTGAGGTAGCTGAGCGAGTTCCTGGACAACCCTTTAGTACAATTAAGGCAGATGTAGAAAACTACCTGATCAATTCCAAGCCTTGGCACTTGAATCGAGAGACGATTAAGCAGGAATTTAAAGACGTTATCTATGACGCCGAAGCTGCTCCCAAGGCAGTTCGGCAGCAATTAGAGCAACTGAATCGAGACGATTTGGTGAACTTGCTGGAATCACGGGATAATTTTACCTCTGAAAAAATAGCGGATATTGCCGATCAGTTAGAAGGTATCCGCCAGGAGGTTCTGGAAACCGTTCAAGATGCGGAGTCGGAAGAAAAGTCCCAAGACATCCGCACTCGGGTGGAAAATTATCTTCGCCATACCAACAAAGAAGAACTGAATCCGGAAGGGATTGAGCGGGATTTCCAAGCACTTCTAGATGACCCAGAGGCGGGTATTGACGCACTCCGCGATCGCCTATCCCAGTTTGACCGCGATACTCTAATCCAACTGCTC
>JGI11970J13683_117365_pt1 | contig 12850 bp, 7 predicted proteins | sample ElkSlonscriptome_15_FD_13683 | JGI IMG/M metagenome (IMG submission 13683) | reverse complement strand
GTCCACGGGGGGAGCGGCGATGAAGGCGATGATGAAGCAGGTGGTGGCGGTTAAGAGAGTGGGGATCATCAGTACACCAAACCAGCCGATATACAGGCGGTTTTCGGTGGAAGTCACCCAGCTACAGAACCGTTCCCACAAAGACGCGCTTTCGCGACGTTGTACTGTGGTAGTCATAATTCGATTAGTGCTATTACTTCATGATTCGATTGAAGCAAGGCAAAATTTTTGCCTCATCTTTCATGGTATTCATATTCATTTGAATTTTCCACTGGTTTTATTAATTGATTGAATAGTTTACATAATTTATACTTATTAATCAGAAATCAAAGTAGATATAAGGTAAACCGCCTTCAGGCGCTAACAACCACACTGCATAAAGGCACAGCGGCACCAAGAGCAACTTCAGGGGCCAGTTGAGTTGTAACTTCAAACCCCGATGAATCCCATAAACACCCGCCATAAACAGGGCAACGATGACCAACAGCAGTGTCAACTCGAAGCGTTCTAAGCCAAAGGCTGTCAAATAAACATTTTCGGCAAACTGCACATCGGCGGGTTGACCCCAAAGGTTCTGGATGACAAAGCCAGCTTGTTTGAGATTAGGTAGCCGGAAGAAAATCCAAGACATGAACACCATCCATTGAGTAATTGCCCACGCCATTAGCACCCCGAATCCCGTTTGCCACCATCCTTTTAGCCAAGCGAAGCGCTCTGATAGCGTTTGGGTTAAGCGATGCACCACCAAAGCCAAACCATGCAATCCTCCCCACACGACAAATCCCCAAGCCGCACCATGCCAAATGCCAATAATCAGCATGACAACAAACAAGTTCAGACAGGTTCGCCCTAATCCTTTGCGTGATCCACCTAAGGGAAAATAGAGATAGTTGCGAATCCAATCCCCTAACGTAATATGCCAGCGCCGCCAGAAATCAGCAATGCTGGTACTAAAGTAAGGAAACTTAAAGTTTTCGGGCAGGTTAAATCCCATGAGGATAGCACTCCCCCGGGCAATATCAACATAGCCGCTAAAATCCAGATAGAGTTGTAATCCATACGCAAAAATAGCCAGCCACAAATCACCACTACCCGCCCGTTCTAAGTTGCCAAAACACAGATCAACAAAAATTCCGATCCGATCCGCCAAAAGTGCCTTTTTTACTGCACCACTGGCAATCAACCATAGTCCTTCACTCAGGCGATCAAAACTGGGAAATTGGATATCTTTAAACTCGCTAGCAAACTGATGGTAACGAGTAATCGGTCCTGAAATGAGTTTCGGGAAAAACAATTTGTAGGTCGCAAATTGTAAGCCCTGGCGCGTCGCGGGTGCGCCTCGATATACATCAATTAGATAGGCAATACATTCAAAAACAAAAAACGAAAGTCCCAATGGAGCAATTAAGCGATCGCTAATCCAGCTTGCCCCCTCTCGCGCCACGGGTAAATTCAAGGGGGCGGAGATATTTGTCAGGATAAATGGGACATACTTGAAGCTGACCAAACAGAGAATATTTAAGCCAATCCCTAGCCACAAGAGTCTCAAACGTTTCTGATTCCAAAGTTCTTGTGCCATTAACCACTCTTCATTCGAGAGATGGTTATTGTTGAGATGCGACCCAGGGGATGTATTGACCGCAATTTTCTGCCCCAAGTAAAAATTCAGCCAAACCACAAATAAGAGCAGCGGAATGTATTGAATTTGTAAGCTGCTATAAAAAAGTAAACTGGCAATTAGAAGTATCCATAATCGCCACGATGAAGAACGCTGGCTCCAGTAAATAAACAGGACACCTAGCAAGAATAATCCATAAGTGATGGAGATAAATGCCATTTTTTAATAGGGAGTAGGGAGCTGGGGAAGCTGAGGGAGCAGGGGGAGCAGGGGGAGATGGGGAAGATGGGAGACAAAATTTCTATAGCCCATTACCCTATTGCCTATGACACACCGAGCGAAGTCGAGGTGTTGCCTATTGCCTGTTCCCTGTTCCCTGACGAATGACAAATAACCAATGACAAATGACCAATAACTAATCCCCAACTAATAATGCCCAGGGAATCATCGGGTCTTTCGCCAACTGATTAGACACTTCATACCCGCCGAAGCGATTCAGATGACTGGGGTCAGAAAAATGATCGGGTTTGCCGAGTAATAATCCACTTAAATCCCGAAAAATGAGTTCCCGTTCGACAGCATTCGCGTGCATGTATTGCTTAAATTGCTGTTCGTACTTAAGCCGGACGGGATCTAAGTAATCGTTGGTCAAAGGTAGATTCACAAAAACCACAGTAATGTCATGTTCCTGAGCAAATGTTAACAGGGCATCCAATGCTTGATCTTGCTTACCCCGAAGCTGGAAGGATTGATAATCGCCATCATACGCCCCCGCCACTCTGGGATGGTTCTGATAGTACGTTTCTGGATCAAAGCGAATGGATAAGGGCAGGAAGCCATCCATATCAATGGACATATCCTGGTCTAAGCCTTGCTCGGGTTCAGTAGAACTGGAGACATTGGGCAACGTTTTCACCAAGGAGACAAACTGATCTCTCAATAGGGATTTAAGTTGATCCCGTTGGGGATAGGTTGAGGATAGTCCTGCCAAAAGTTGATTCGTTCCCTCGTCAAGGGATTGATAACTTCTCCTTAATGTGGTCAACGGCTGGGAGGTTTGGTTGGCTTGGGCGGATTGCTGACCTGGGGTATTGGGAAATGTGCCAGCATTAAGCTGACGGTAGCCTTCTGAATCTGCGATCGCCTCAAAGGTAGCATCAACTCGACCACTATTAAAGGCGCGAGCGCCATCTGCCACGATAATTAATTTCGGCAATTGATCCGGGGTGAGAATCCGGCGTGTCATTAAGTCTACAATCTGAGCCGTGGCACCATTAATGCCGAAATTAAACACATCAATGCCTGAATACCCCTCAACCGCTAATGCCTCTTCTAATGCCACCGGATCAATGCCGCGCATGGCTCGAGAACTGCCCATAATTAGCACATCAGGGCGATTTCCTTGTTGCAGGCGCTCTTGGTAAAGGGCTAACTTTTGGTCGAGCAGTGGGTTATTAAACGGGGGATTAGAGGAACGGGCGAGGGCTAACATCGCCGCTTGAGTGGCATCTCCTCGTTCCGAGGGTAAGGAATCATCAATGATAATGCTTTTGTCGCCTTCGCGGGTAAACCCAGAGGCGTTGAAGTCTTCGGCATCCTGATTGTTATCCTGTTGCAACGAGAGTTCAGCCAAATCTACCGGAATCGGTGACTCCTCTGCTGCTGATGCCGCATCTCGCCGGGGTAAACTGCCTTGGGGTTGCAGGATGCGACCAACGGGTCGATCAATCAGAAACATCAGTAATAATCCCATAATCCCCCACACCAATGACACTTTAACTGCTTGTGATGATTCAGAACTGGTGCGTTGGGTATCGACGGTGACACGTTGATTGTCTGGGGTGGGGACAAAAAGCTGGGTCGAACACAACCAGCGTCCAATTGTGCCAACGGCGGTTTTTGACCTGCGCTGTACATCATCTTTGAGCGTTGTGTCTGGTTTATGCTGACGCGATAACGATTGTTCGGTGGGAACAACTAACTCGCTAATGTCTGTATTAGAGGTAACAAATTCGGGAGTGGATTCTGAGGTCAACCGTCGGCGTTCGGTAAAATCTACCCCATAATTCCAGGCGGGAGAGGTTGCGCCAGCAGAACGTCCATAAATCCGGGCTCCAGCGATATTATGGATGGCAAGCTGACGCAGCAGCCGTACAATGGGTAGGCTCACTTGCGCTTTAGAGGGACATAGCGGTGCTTCGCTCATAATGTGCAGCAAGTCGTGTTGACGACGCACTTTGAGCTGAATCCCACCCGTGGCTAGCCGCTGATCCAAATCGGGATTGAGCAACCGTTGTAGTAAAAAGGTGAGGGCATTTAGATTACCCTGTTGTCCCAAGGTATAGCTAGAAGAGGCGAGTTGGGGTTTTTCACTCGCGGGTAAGGTTACCCAATCCACCCAGACAGGTTTTTCCGGTTCAGGTTCGAGGGAAAAGTAATCCGATTCAACGCCATAAATGGTTGCCGCTTTAATCCCTTGGGGCTTTAATGATTTGAGTAGAGGCGCGATCGCATTCATGGCAGTGGTTTGGTCAGGAACTGGAGTTTTGCCCAGATCCAAGGCACTGCAAAACAGATGCAGGGTGGTTTCTTTTAAGACAGCCCGCACCGTCATCCCCACTCGCGCTAGCATTTGATTCGACAGCGTGGCGATCGCTTCCACATCTCCCCAACGCGCCCAATCCTTAAGCATCACGTCAGAGGGGGTTAAATCCACCCGCACCATCCATTCTGGAGTGGATTCTCCACGCACTTGAGCGCTGATGGCGGCGTCTTTAAACTCAGTCAGTTCCAGAGAGCGTAACTGCTGCACAATAGGCTCAGACAGTAATGCCACATCTGGGCTATAGTTCGACGTACAGATCACCCACAGCCGCCGATGATCAGGTGGTGAGGATTGAGACGGGATTTTGGGTTTTTGCTTGACGAGGGACTGTTCTCGATTGTCCTTGGTTGGCAAGTCCTGAATCTGGACATTGACACTCACACCCAAATGACTCAGATTAGCACTGAGATACCGGGCGATCGCGTCGGGTGAACCCGAACGGGCGAGACTTTCATGGGAGATGACAAACGCTGACTGAGCGGACGTCGTTTCCCACGAGGACTCAGGACGAGATTCAGTGTTATGGGTATCTGTGTTGAGGCGAATTTCCTTGACCCATTCCGGACGTGATTGGGAAACTTGACGCCCGTAGATAATAATTTGGTAGATCGGGGTTTCCAGAGCAATCGGAAAGATAGCGGTGTCTGGCTTAGTTTTAAGGGCTTTAAGCAAGCGATTGACTACCGTTTGAGAGGGAATACGTTCACGGCTTTCACAAAGAATATGTAAATTATTCCCTCGTAACCGGACTCTCAGGCACACCCCCGGTTGACCGATGGCATCGTATACCCATTGAGCCAAAGAGGACGGATGATTGTTGTAGTTGCGCTCTTCGACATCCAACATTACAAATTTGTTACCTGAACTGATGACGGCGGCTGATTTTTTCTCTCATGATTGCACATGAGCGCAAAAAACGGGGGAGTTAGGGGCAGAGGGGGTAGAGACGTGCCATGGCGCGTCTGGGAGCTGGGAAATTGGGAGCAACTATAGTCTAGTATCAAATTGGGATCGGTCTTGGTCTTTGTCAACAATTAACTGTTGTTCGTTCGTGCGAGGTTGAATTTTAGTTATGGCATCAGTGAACCCAGATCCACAGGTAGCAGTCAACCCCTTACCGGAGTCCGCTAAACATTCAGCAGACCTCTTATTAAGTTTAGCCACAGGTCCAATGATTGTAGGGGTGATTTCCCTAAACACAATTGGCTCATGGCTGCAACAGGTAGGGGAAGCCAGCGAGGAAGTCTTTCGGGGCGATCGCTTACCGATTCTCCCCTTCCCGGATACGCCTCCTTCCCCCTCTAACGACTAGCGCAGCGGGCATAAAAATACTTGACTTCGTAGATACGATGAAGCTGGGGGAGCTGGGGGAGCAGAGGGAGCAGAGGGAGCAGAGGGAGCAGAGGGAGCGGGGGGAGCAATGTAGAGACGTGCCATGGCGCGTCTGGGAGCTGGGGGAGCGGGGGGAGATGTTAGCTGTTCAGTTATTTCTGCCCGGATGCACTAGTGTAGGTGGGAAACTTCAACGAATTTGTCAATAATGAAACTATACAGGGTAGCATTAACCCCGTACAATGGATCATCCTTGTCTTACTGCCAACAGACCCTATGAGTTCTCTCCTCCACTCATCCAATCAGGAATTGACCATCCCATCTACATCCCAATCCAAACTCCTGTTGCGTCACCGCATCAAAGTTGTGGAACAGTTGTGGGAGTCGGTTCTCCTTTCTGAATGTGGTCAAGAACTGGTCGATTTGCTGGCGTCTTTGCGCCAATTAAGTTCGCCAGAAGGACAAGCCACGGGATTTTCGCTTTCATCGATTCCGGAAGTGATCGAAGGGCTTGACCTTAACGCCGCGATTCGGGCATCTCGTGCTTTTGCGCTTTATTTCCAACTGATTAATGGTGTCGAACAACATTACGAACAGCGCGATCAACAACTTTTGCGACGGGCTACCTACAATACATTAGCGGGGAGCGATCGCACCTCTCGCACCTCGATGAAAGCTAATGGCAGTTCACTCCAAGCATCCAACAACGGTGACGAGGCTAAACCATCCGGGAGTGAACCGATGGCGGATTTATTAGAAAAACGTTGGCAGGACGATAGAAAAGCCGCAAATACCAACAGTACCTTCCATTGGCTATTTCCTTATCTACGTGAGCTCAACGTACCCCCCCAGCATATTCAGCGGCTAATTGATAATCTAGATATTCGCCTAGTCTTTACCGCACACCCAACAGAAATTGTCCGACATACGATTCGACAAAAACAGCGGCGTATTTCTACAATTCTGCAACAGCTTGACCAAGCCGAGGAAGCATCACGGGCTTTAGGATTGAACTCATCCTGGGAAGTAGAAGACTACACCGAACAACTTAGAGAAGAGATTCGGTTGTGGTGGCGTACCGATGAACTGCATCAATTTAAGCCCACGGTTCTGGATGAGGTGGATTACACCCTCCACTATTTTCAAGAAGTCTTATTTGATGCCATTCCCCAACTCTATCACCGCTTAAAACAGGGTATACAATCGTCCTTTCCCTGGCTGAATCCACCCCGGAAAAACTTCTGTAAGTTTGGCTCTTGGGTGGGATCGGATCGGGACGGAAACCCCTCCGTTAAACCGGAAGTGACCTGGCAAACGGCTTGCTATCAGAGAAATCTGGTTCTGGAAAAATATATCCACTCGGTTAAACATCTGAACAATTTGTTGAGCTTGTCACTGCACTGGAGTGATGTCCTACCGGAACTATTGGACTCTCTGGAGCAAGATCGCTCCCAAATACCGGAGGTTTATGAGCAACTGGCGATTCGTTACCGCCAAGAACCCTATCGCCTCAAACTTTCCTACATTCAGCAACGACTGGAAAATACACTGGAGCGTAATCTCCACCTTTCTGAGTGCAAACCACTACAGGCAATTGGTCTGGAAACGACTAACCCCTGCATTTACAACTCTGACCAGGAATTTTTGGCAGAATTACGACTGATTCAACGGAATCTAGCCGAGACGGGGTTAAGTTGTCAGGAACTAGAGACGCTGATCTGTCAGGTGGAAATTTATGGGTTTAATCTGGCACACCTAGATATTCGTCAGGAAAGTTCTCGTCATAGTGATACGATGCACGAGATTACCGACTATCTACAGATTCTACCCAAGCCCTATAACGAATTATCCGAAGCCGAACGCACCGAATGGTTAACCAACGAGTTACCCACGCGCCGCCCCTTAATTCCGGGTGAACTCCCCTTTTCTCCAGAAGCCTGTGAAACCATAGAAACTTTCCGCATGTTGCGGCGGCTGCAACAAGAGTTTGGTGAACAAATTTGCCAAACATACATTATTAGCATGAGCCATGAAGCCAGCGACTTGTTGGAAGTGTTGCTCTTGGCTCAGGAAGCTGGACTCTATGATCCAGCAACCGGAAGGAGTAGTATTCAGGTTGTCCCCTTATTTGAAACGGTAGATGACTTAAAACGAGCGCCAAGGGTGATGAAATCCCTGTTTGAGTTACCCCTGTATCGGGCGTGTTTAGCCGGCGGTTATCAGGCGCTGAAGGATTACGAAAAGACGATGGCTGACCAGGGTTCTCCTGCTTTCCCATCTTATCCTCAACCGTTGCAGGAGATAATGCTGGGCTACTCAGACAGTAATAAGGATTCTGGGTTCTTAAGCAGTAATTGGGAAATTCACAAAGCCCAAAAAGCCCTACAGCAAATTGCCGAAGACTATGGGATTGCTGTACGTATTTTCCACGGACGCGGCGGTTCCGTGGGGCGTGGCGGTGGACCGACGTATGAGGCGATTCTGGCGCAACCCGGGCGGAGTATCCAGGGACGGATTAAGATTACGGAACAGGGCGAGGTGCTGGCGTCGAAGTATTCTCTGCCCGAGTTGGCACTTTATCACCTGGAAACGGTAACCACGGCGGTGATTCAAGCGAGTCTTTTGGGAAGCGGCTTTGATAACCTGGAACCGTGGAACGAAATCATGGAAGAATTGGCGGTGCGATCGCGCCAACATTATCGGGGGTTTGTGTATGAGCAGCCGGATTTCTTGGATTTCTTTAATGAAGTGACGCCGATTCAGGAAATTAGCCAGTTGCAAATCAGTTCCCGTCCCACTCGTCGCGGTGGTAAGAAAGATTTTAGCAGTCTGCGGGCAATTCCTTGGGTGTTTAGTTGGACGCAAAGTCGTTTCTTATTACCCAGTTGGTATGGTGTGGGTGCGGCGTTGAAAGGGTTTTTGGATGAAGAACCCGAAGAAAATTTGAAGCTGTTGCGTTATTTTTACTTCAAGTGGCCCTTTTTTAAGATGGTCATTTCCAAGGTAGAGATGACGTTAGCAAAAGTGGATTTGCAAATTGCGGGTCATTATGTGGAGAAATTGGCCCATCCCGATGATCGAGAACGGTTTGATCGGTTATTCCAGCAAATTAGCGAGGAATTTAACTTGACTCGTGAGATAATCTCGTTAATTACCGGACATAAGCAGTTACTGGATGGTGATCCAGAGTTACAGCGATCGGTACACTTGCGGAATGGTACGATTGTTCCCCTGGGTTTCTTGCAAGTCTCTTTGCTGAAACGGTTGCGCCAGCATAGCAGTCAGATGGCATCGGGGTTTGTCCAATCTCGGTATAGTAAAGGTGAGTTACTGCGGGGTGCGTTGTTGACAATTAACGGGATTGCTGCGGGTATGCGGAATACGGGTTGATTGTTATTGGTCATTGGTCATTGGTCGTTGTAGGGGCGACCCGCCTGCACTAATGAACAACATCAATGTACTTAATAAACTCGGGTCGCCCTCCACTGGCGCTGGCGCTTAAAACCTTGCCAGCATTGGTTTTTACCTTAAGTTGACACCAATGTCGCCCCTACAGAAGTCTCGTCACCACCGGGCTACGGATCTAACTTAGGCAAACTGATGATATAGCGATCGCCTGATTCCGACAAACCCTGTACCGCCAGTTTTCCGTGGTGGAGTTCGGCTAAATGACAACTGAGGAATAAGCCCAAACTTTCACGCGAATCGGTTTTCAGCAGCATTTCCTTCCCATTTACCATCAAGGTTTTGGACATGGAGACACTGGACAAAATGGGCGTTTTCAATGTCAAAGAAACAGGGGAAGCCGCCTCACCGTTTTGCTTTGGCTTCTCGCTGTCTCGCCCCATTACGCATACGTCAGTCAATTCCTCATAGACGGTGGGGACGCCCTCTCCTAGCCACGGATGAGACACCCAAACCGCCATATTCAGCGTATCAATTTTGCGAGAAACATGAAGGCGAATTTCTCCTCCCGCTTCTGCCGAATAAATCACGCTGAGGATAACGTAGTACAGCATTTGCTGCACTTTTTCTTTATCGAGTAACCACAGCCGAGTTCCCGGTTCTATGGTCAAACGAATTTGTTGCTGATTTTGCTCGGCGGTTTCAACCAGAGAATGAATTGCCTTTTGACAAAGCATTTCGATATCGACTGGACTCAAATTCAGATACGGTGGATTATTAATTTCATCAAATACATCCAGAGCCATAATTTCCTCAACCAAGGAAACGAGATGCTGACCACTTTGATGGATAATTTCTAAATATTCTTTTTGTTTGTCAGTGAGTTCACCATAAATTTGGCGATTGAGAACACTTGCCATGCCCATAATGGAGGTTAATGGAGTTCGCAGTTCTTGGGTTAGATGTGTGAGCAGTTGCAGCTTGATTGAGTGAGTTGAGGAGAACGGAACAGAGGATTCGCTAACCCTACTCTGAGGAAAATTGGACTCATTGGGGGTTAGGGATTCACTCGCCTGAGGAAAATCAGGTAGAATTGAGGCGTGCGATCGCAACTGATAATTTCGCTCAAATTCACTCAGACACCATCGGGCGGTCATTGCCAAAAACTCAATATCTCTAGGGCTAAAAGAACGCGGAACTAAATCCATAACCGCCAACGTACCTAAGCACAATCCATCGGCTGTGAATAAAGGCGCTCCCAAATAAGCGCGGATACCGTAGTAACCTACGAGCAAACTTTGGGCAAAAACTGGATTGCTTGCCGTATCATGAATCGCTAAAACCTGCTGACTCTCGACAACATACGTACAGAAACTTTCCTGACGGTGTAATTGACGCGATTGGGCAAGGGGATTCATCAAACCCACTCTCGATAAACCAACGGCTGATTGAATCAAGAGTTGATCAGTTGTCAGGAAACCCAACCAACCGATAGGAACCTCTAAAAATCGCACCGCCGTCTGAGTCGCTTCCTGGAAAACGGCGATTCCTTCGGCTTCGAGTAAACCGAGTTCTTGGAGAGTTGCAAGCCGTTTTTGGTCGTGTGCAGTTGAGTTCAAACCATTCAGAGGACAACAAATTCTCGTTTCCAGCTCTGCCATAACTCCCCTTTCCCTATAGACTCTAGAAATAGACAAATTCAACGTATCTAAGCCAACCCATAATGTTACGCTTCATACATAAGGTTCCCCTGTGAGGGAGAAAAAACAACATAATTTGTAAAAGTATGTAGAGACGTGCCATGGCACGTCTGGGAGCTGGGGAAGATGGGGAAGCGGGGGAAGCTGGGGAAGATAAGGGAGAGGGAGATAGGTAATATGAGGGCGTTAACTCAAAACCAAAAAGCGAAAAGTCAAAACCAGGTTCCCTTGAGCCAAGCGAAGGGTCAAAACTCAAAACTCCCCCAATCCCCTTAAATGGCAAACTGGAAATAATGCAAGTCCAGAACTTTCTCACTCGTTACCGCCAAGGAGACCGTGATTTTGCCCAGGTTGACCTGAGTGGTGTTAACCTGAAGGGGGCAGATTTGCGGACGATTAACTTAAGTGGGGCTAACCTGACGAATACCAACCTCAGTTGGGCGTCCCTTGACTACGCTAATCTCAGTGGTGCTTGTCTGCATCAGGCAGATTTACACAACGCGATCCTAAAACATAGTAATCTTAACCAAGCCATCTTGACCCGTGTAAATCTCAGCAAGGTGGATGGGCAATCCGCTAGTCTTTGCCAAGCTAATTTAAGTTGGGTAGAAGCCCCCTACTGTAACTTGAGTGGTGCAAATCTCCAGGCAGCCCAGTTGAATCATAGTAATCTTACAGGGGCTACCCTGGATAAAACTCAGCTTATTAGCACACAGTTAATGGCGGCTAATCTCTGCCACGCCAGTCTCATTGCTGCCAATCTTACCACAGCCAACCTGCGGGAAGTTCTATTAGAGAAAGCCAATTTACGAGACGCGATATTAGTCGGTGCGACATTAACCGAAGCTAACCTGCGTCAGGCTTGTTTGCGCCGTGCCAACCTCACTCAGGCAGAACTCTATCGAGCTATTTTAACCGATGCCGATCTCAGTGAAGTCACAGGCGATCGCGTAAATTTGAGTCGGGCAAATCTGATGGGAGCGTATTTACTCAGAGCCAGCTTCGTTGGCGCTAACTTGCGACGCACAGTTCTCCAAAATGTCTATTGTTTACAGACAAATTTGACAGGGGCTAATCTGCAAGGGGCAGATTTACGACAGGCTGATTTAAGTGGGGCTTATTTAAATGAAACGATTTTAACCGAGGCAAATTTAACCGATGCCTATTTGATTGGCAGCTATTTAATTCGCACCCAACTTGATCAAGCCCAACTCACTGGATGTTGTATCCACAACTGGCATTTAGAAGAAGTGGATTTGACAAATGTGAATTGTCGTTACCTATTTACCCAGTTTAATTGGGAAACGAAAACGCCGAATAAACGCTATCCGCCTACAGGTGATTTGATACCGGGACAACTGAGTCAAGAGAAAACGACTGATTTGCTCTTAATCGAGGTTCCTTTCTCGGAGATGCCAAATAGAGAGGTATTGGTATTTACCCTCGCCCAAGTCGAACAGGAATATCCTAATCTAAAACTGTCGCTGAAAGCCTTGAGTAAACAATTCGATCACTATATTCTTTACCTATCGACAAAACCGGGAGTCAATTCCCAAGCGGTGAATCAACGCATCCTGCAACTCTATCCCCAAATGTACCAGCGTTTTGCCCATCACCGTCGAACAATTTGGCAATTGCTAGAGATAGACAAATCTGGAGACTCCCAAGTCAACTCGTCGTTAAATTCGGCTACCTCACCCAATCCAACTCAAGTTTTAGCCAATAATCGCCGCCGTATCTATAAGGAAGTTATTCATCAAATCCAACAAATTATTCTATTCCAGCCGCCTGACAAATGCGCCGAAGGTATACAGCGACTGTTGGATTTTTTACGTCAACAGAATATTCCCACCCAAGATATTGTGCAAAAAATCATTCGTCAATCCATGCTCAGGCGGGCGAAACGCGATCCTTTATTTCAAATGCAGTTATTGGCATGGGAAAAAACGGCGGATCAAGCGGCTCGTCTGTCTTTGAGCGGGCAAGCTATGCAGGGCGCGATCGCTCTTATCCTGTCTCAAGTCCAGCCGCCTTAAACAACTGTCCCTGACTTAATTACAAATTAGGGCGTGTTGCCAAAACCGGAAACAAGAAAAATAAAGCGTTTGTCTAAGGAAAAGCTTAACTAACACTTGACAAATAATCGAATTTTCAGTATAAGAATGATCAGTCTTAGGTGAGAGAGGCGGT
>JGI11970J13683_106033_pt1 | contig 13203 bp, 9 predicted proteins | sample ElkSlonscriptome_15_FD_13683 | JGI IMG/M metagenome (IMG submission 13683) | reverse complement strand
CCCCTGTTGCCTGTTGCCTGTTGCCTGTTGCCTGTTGCCTTTTCACCCAATTGTATTGTCCTAACCTCAATGCGTAGTGCTATAACCTTAACCCTGTCCAAGCCAACATGACCTATGTTGATCATTAGTGTACCCGGAAGATGAGACAATAAGAATGCACTAATTCAAAGGATAAAAAGATGCTCAAGACCATTGCCGCCATTTTGCTGCTAGTATTGAGCTTAAGTCTGCATGGCTGCACTGTCGGCGTTAGTGGACTGAAAAGCTATGTCGATACGGCTGACGGTTATGAGTTTCTCTATCCGAATGGTTGGGTGCCGATTAAAGTCACTGATGGACCCGATGTCGTATTTCGGGATTTGATCGAGCCAACCGAAAATGTCAGCGTGGTGATTAACCCCGTTCCAGAGAATACAACCCTCACTGATTTAGGAACGCCTGGGGAAGTCGGTTATCAACTCCAGCAAAATGTGCTTTCGGCGGCGAATTCCAATCGTCAAGTTGAATTAGTCGATGCCAAAGCTCACGATACGGGAGACAAAACCTATTATCTTCTTGAATATAGTGTCAAACTTCCCAGTCAAAATCGGCATGACCTAGCCACAGCCGTGATCAGTCATGATAAGCTCTATACCTTGAATGCTTCAACTACTGAAGAACGTTGGGATAAAGTGCAAGACTTGTTTACCCAAGTCGTTAGTTCGTTTAATGTTTACTAGATGAGGGGTTATTTGTCAAGATAAATGTAACGAATGACAAAGGACAATAGACGAATGACAAAATTCGTTTTAGCCTCCGCTTCACCAGCACGCCGCCGTTTATTGCACAATGTTGGCATTGAACCCATCGTTTGTCAGAGTGATTTTGATGAATCTCAGGTTAAGGTTACTGATCCGGTAGAGTTGGTCAAGACGTTAGCATTACACAAAGCCCAAACCGTTGCGCCTAAATTTAACGATGCGCTAGTGTTAGGCTGTGATTCAGTGTTAAGCATTCAGGGTGAGATCCACGGGAAACCAGCCAATCCCCAAGAGGCGATCGCCCGGTGGCAGATGATGCGGGGTAGAGTGGGCGAACTCTATACCGGTCATGCCTTAATTGACTTATCCCAGGACAAAACAATTGTCCGTTGTGGGATAACACAAGTCTACTTTGCCAATGTTAGCGATCGCGCGATTCAAGCGTATGTGGCGACAGGCGAACCACTTAAATGCGCGGGCTGCTTTGCGCTGGAAGGGCGGGGCGGCTTATTTGTCGAAAAACTAGACGGTTGTCATAGTAATGTTATTGGTCTGAGTTTACCCCTGTTGTATCAGATGCTGACTGAGCTGGGTTATGAGGTGACAGACTTTTGGTAGTCAAGGAACAGGGAACAGGGAAGGTAGAGAGTAGAGGCAGAAGTTTGCTATAGTCAAAGGACTTTGAGTATTACGCTGATATAGCTGGAGCAGATTAATTATATGACAACCAGCGAAGAATTCAAACAGAAACTAAGGTCAGGAAACATTGGCGATGCCTTTACCCTAGCCTTGTCGGAATCGGTTGAGTTGGAAATTACGACCTGGGTGGCTTCCGCCAATTCGCCACAAACAGAGAAGCCTGCGGCTAATTCCTGTATGCGTACCCGGATTAATATTGTGGAAGGCTCCATCGATAATGAGGTAGGATCTCAATTTATCGGTAATGGTCCCTACACGGAACTACGCCAATTTCATACCCAGCAAGTTCAGGAAGGACGCCAGATTATCCAGAATAATCTGGAAAACTTGCAACAACTCTTTACCGTGTTGACTCGCGTGCAATATCAACCCCAACAGTCAACCCAGCAGCAACTTCGGGAGAGCAATCCAGCTCTGTCGCCTTCGAGTCAGGATAATTTACCCTAATCTTGAACATAGAGGTTGACAAATCTGGCAGTTTCTGTATTGGTAATCGCCCAAATTCAGGTGAGTGTATTATGGCGTCGAGTGAGGATTTTAGGCAACAACTTAAAGCAGGCAAAGTTCAAGAAGCGTTTGCTGGGGCTTTAGCGGAAGCCATTCAGTTGAAAATTACCACCTGGGTGGCATCTGATGCTGAGGAAAACGCCGAAACAGCCGCCCAACCCGGTTATCGCCTGCGGACTCAAATTAATACGATTGAGGGAGCGATCGCGAATGAGATTGGGGATCAGTTTATCGGCAATGGTCCCTATCGAGATCTGCTTCCCTTTCATTTAGACCAGGTGGCGCAAGGCAATCAGCTTGTTGAGAATAATCTTAAAAGTTTGCAAAAGCTATTTGAGATTTTAATTGCGCTGCAACATGACAAGACAGGGTTGAGTGAGATAGAATACCCGCCCTTATCCATTCCCCCGCAAGAGACAGCCGCCCCACCGGATGCGGGAGTAGCAGCCGCCGAATTGACCGCCCAAACGCCAGATTTGACGACTCCGGATATTCAGGAACAGGTTTCTCCTGAATCGACTCCCTCGCCAGAGACAACAACAGCTTGGGAGGAACAAGAAGAAGACGAGGAAGAAGATGAGGATGACTCGGTGCTAGATTTGCTTGAGTCTTTACCCCCTCCTCCACCCCCACCGCTAGAGGATGAAGAGTCCTCAATCACTGATGAGGATGCGAGAGATGAATTCATTGAAGAAGAAGAAGAACCAGAATCGCTATCAGATCGCCACGAAGCGGAGTTAGATGAGGAAGACTGGCAAGTTCTCAACGAAGATTGGGGGACATTGAAACTTGAGGAATTGAAGTCACCCCCCTCGGCTGAACCGGATATCCCACCCCAGACAGACATTGAACCCAAACCGAAGGAACCGGAATCGGCTAAAAAAATGCCCAGTTTGGACTCCTTAGAGGAACTAAACCAGGATACTGACGACGATACCGACTGGGATGACTGGGTAGTAGATGAACCGGAATTAGGCGATCGCTCTTTTGCCCAGATGGATACGGATGAAGACTGGGGTGACTTAGTAGAAGACTTTGACCCCTTCGCCGCCCCTCCACCTGTTGAGGAGTCCCCCTCAGCGTTAAATATTCAGGAAGACTGGGATGAATTTGCCGTTGAGGAACTTGAACCCTATTCTGATTTAACTGAGGTTGATAGTGAGATTGAATGGTCAGACTTGGGTGAAAGCCAAACGTCTGAGTCTACCAGCGATCCTTTGGAAGGGTTAGGTGCTTTACCCGAAGAGTCTGAGGAAAAAGAACTGACCTCAGAATCATCAAGTGATCCCATGGATTTGTTGGGGGATCAAAACCAATTAACCGAAAATGTGAATGAGCCGGATTATGAATTCGAGGAACTCTCCTTGGACGAATTTTCCCTGGATGATTTTGATCCCCTAAGCCATCCAGAGGAGGAAAATTGGCAGGAGAAACCCAAATCAACGCAGCAAGGAGAACCACCACCGCCTCCACCCCCTAGCCCCTTTCCGGATAAAAAACATGAACCCTAGGGGAAGCAATGTAGAGACGTAGCATGCTACGTCTGGGAGCAGAGGAAGCAGAGGAAGCAGAGGAAGCTGGGGGAGAGATTCCGTAGAGCGATACAATTGAATGTTGAGTCACGAAGGTTTCCATTTTGGGGAAATTTCGGTAGATGATTGGATGACTGAACAGGTGTTCTAAAAAGGTGTGGGTTGATGACCAATCGCAATCGACAAGAGCATTCAGATGTACCCGTCTCTAAAACCCGAGGCAATAATTCGGGTGTGAATCGAAACATTAATCATTTCTTGCAGTCGTTAGGTGACACACTGATCGACTTCACGGCGCTGGAAGTGAATACAATCGTGGTTGATCATATTAGTGGTCATAAGTTTATTGCCTGGGAAGCCTACCGGGATATTTATCCGATTTCGCCAGGGTATTTAGAACAACAAGGTATCCACGAATCGTTACGCGATCGCTACTTGGAGTTACGTACCAGCCTAGAACGGGAGTATCGGGGGCTGTTGAATGATCCAACCTCGGAACTTCATGATCCGACGGTGTATGAGGAGGATAACTCCAGTTTTGCGAATGACTTTGAGCGTACTCCCACTCGTCTCCCCAATCCCCTGGATCTGAAAAGCCCAGAGACAATTGTTGCCATTCAACGACTTTTAGGGAACTGTCGTTTTTTACGGGGGTTGCGTAAACTGGCGGAACTCAAAGCCGCTTTGGATGATCGGAATCAGACGGTACTACGTTTAGTCTCTCAACAACCCGATCAAGTTGAGATGATTCAACGGAGGATCACGACGGATACTATCTGCGCTCAAACCGTGATTCAACTCGATGGCGATGTGATCAACCGTTATGATCAATCCCTGTTTCACCATCCCCAGAAAGAGGTTATTCTGCAAATTCACCGAGAGGGAGTAATCGCCAGTGAACGACAATGGCGGGGACTGTTGGAGTTTATTATTGGTCTAATCAAAGCTACACTACATAAGTCATAAGGTATAGCGCTGCACGCAGGGCAAAGGAAACAGGGTTTGACGTTTATGAATCAGCATCCTCGTTTAGCATCACCGTCTCACCTGCTTTCTCCACGCCAAGATTTAGCGATCGCCTCTTGTATTCAAATCGAGGTAGAACGCATTTCTCGCTCTCAGGTTCTGTTTCACGGAGTTCGCTTCACGTTAGATAAAGAAATTCTACATCAGATTCAACAGGCTCAACAGATGGGGGATTCCTTGAAGCTTTCCCGCCAATTACTCACAGATTTGCGATATTACGCTCTCATTGATGACGAAAACCGTTGGCAATCGGGATTAACGTTTTGTACTTACTATCAGCGCGGAAACTCCCAAGAGGCGCTGATGCGAAGTGTGATTGGTATGGATGGTGATATTATGCATCAAATCCAGCGCAATTGTCTAGAACGTCCCAAGTTTTCCCATCAGATTTCAGCGGCGCATTATTGGTTAATTGAAGAAATCATGGGTCAGTTGCGTTTGGGTACATTTTTGCCGTTAACTCGGTTGATCAATGGACTCGCTTTGGGATTGGCGTTGCTGATTGCTATGCTGCTAGTGATTCCCTTTATCCCAGTTTTCCTGAAAACTCCTTTCATGCTGATCGCTGCTTTGGTAATGTTTGGATTATTTTTCTTTGGATTTCGACACTTACTTCATTTATTACGTCCAACAGCAAACCAATGGATTATCCGGCGAATTTTAGGCGGGTTTCTATCTTCCAAACCTAGCTCCAAGCGTTTCGCTAAGCGACTTTTAACCCGATTGTTTTCTCCTTGATGATCTTAGCGTTACCATTCTCCATTTCCCACGCCCTATCTTGTTGAAAGGGTCGCGTTATTCTCTGTAAGCGTTGTGGATGTTGGGTTTCATGCTTCAACCCAACCTACTGGATTCCTAGAGGCTGTTGTTTTTTATTTTCAGCAAAGAGAAGACGGCTATCCAAGTGGATTTGATATAATAATAAATGCTACGAACTTCAGTTTAAGCCTATTCATTCCCCCTAAAGGAATGATCGGTTTGTTTGAGGTGAATCTACCGAATCCTCAGATGTAACCGATAATCAATCTATGAAGTTTTATTCAACTGATTTTGGCGCGATCGCGTTCCGTACCTGTTGGGCGCTGACATCGATCACCTCTTGTTGCTTGGTATCCAGCTTCAGCGTGCAAGCGCAAATCGTGCCGGATGGAACGTTACCCGATAATTCTGTCGTTACTCCTAATGGCGATACCTTCACGATTACGGGGGGTACGGCATCAGGTGCTAATTTATTTCACAGTTTTGAGCAGTTTTCGGTAGATACCGGACAAACCGCCTATTTTAATAATGCTCAGGATATACAGACGATCCTAACGCGAGTTACTGGGGGAAACATCTCCCGACTTGATGGCATGATTAAGGCTAACGCTGATGCTAATCTCTTTCTAATTAATCCCAGTGGAATTATTTTTGGAGATGATGCTCAGTTAAATATCGGGGGTTCGTTTATTGTCTCAACAGCGAATAGTATTAAATTAGCGGATGGGAGTTCTTTTAGTGCCACCAATCCCCAAGCGCCACCCCTACTGACGATTAATACTCCCATTGGTTTACAGTTTGGGTCAAATCCTGGACGTATTATTAATCAATCTACGGCATTGGCACCAGCCAACCTCAATCTGCCTACAATGCCTGAAGATAGTCCCATTTCCGATAACGTCGGGTTAGCTGTACAACCGGGTAAAACCTTAGCCTTAATTGGCGGTGATATTGTTCTCAATGGGGGCAATTTAACGGCGAATGAGGGGCAACTTATCCTAGGTAGTGTTGCTAATGCTGGGTTTGTGGGGTTTACATCTACGGCTGATGGTCTGAGTTTAAACTATGATAAGAGTCCTAGTTTTGGCATGATTGAACTATCAAACGGAGCCATGCTCAATACGACGGGAGAGGGAGGTGGCAGCGTAGAGATTAGCGGGGAAACAGTCAGTCTCAATGGGGGTAAAGTTTATGCTTTAACTTTGGGAAATAGTGACGGTCAGAGTATTGATATTAACGCTAAAACATTTCAGGTTTACGGGGGTTCCCAAATCTCTACGCTGACACTCGGAAATGGTGTGGGTGGTGCGGTCAATATCCACGCGACTGATTCTGTAGAAATGAGGGGAATTGGAGCAGATCGTTATCGACTGTTTGTGGGTCAGTATTTACAGTTTGGAGTGATCGACCCGTTTGACCCCCAAATCCTGCTAGTCACTGGCACAACGGGTATAGGAGATGCCGGAACTATCACGATTGATACCGGTAAATTGTTGGTAGAGAATGGAGGTGTTTTTGGTAGCCCTACGTCGGGTACAGGCAATGCTGGAAAGATAATGATCCGTGCTGGGGTTTTCGATTTAGTTGGTTCTGTCATGAACAGTGGCACAATTGCAGGCAGTACGGGTACAGGAGGAGATATTTTCTTTGAGGGAGAACGTTTAACTGTGCGTGATGGTGCGGCGTTGATTAGCGTGACTCGCGATCGCGGTGCATCGGGGAATATTTATCTAAAAGCGTCGGAATCGGTAGACGTACTGCGTACTCCTGATGGCAGCCCTGTGGCTACTTTAATTGGTTCTACCGCAGGCGGTATAAATGGACAAGCCGGGGACATTACGATTGACACCAAACGGTTAAGAATTGCTGGAGGAAGTGGTATTAGTTTATCCAGTGGTGCTGTGATTGGCAACCAACCTTTAAATACAACCGGAGGACCCGGAGGAAATTTAACGATTAACGCTACGGAGTCAATCACAATTGAGGGAATTTCTGGTGTTTTGGCAAATGCAAATGGGAGTCGGGGTCCGAGTTTCATTTCGGCTGATGCGAATGCGGCGAATCGGGGAGGGAGTATGATGATTTCTACACCTGTACTAACGCTCCGAGATGGAGGCGTGATTACTACAGCATCTTTAGGTAGAGGCGATGCTGGAAGTATCACGATTGATGCCGATCTCGTTGAGGTAATTGGCAATCAGGGTCAAGATGAATTTAATAGTCAAATTCAAACCTCTGTAGGGATTGCCTCTCGCGTAATTAATCCCAATGCGACGGCGAATGGAGGGTCATTGAATCTGAATGTGGGAGAATTAATTCTGGACAAGGGCGGAACACTGAATCTGCAAGCATTGGGTTCGGGACAGGCGGGTAATATTAATGTTGTAGCCGACGCGATCGCACTTGATAATCAAAGCAGCATTGATGGCACAACAGCATCGGGTGGAGGAGCAAATATTAACCTGCAAGCACAGAATATCTTGTTGCGTCGTGGGAGTCGAATTAGTACGGATGCAGGGAATGCAGATGGCGGTAATATTACGATTAATACGGATACTTTAGCTGCTGTACCTAAAGAAAATAGCGACATTACGGCGAATGCTGAAAAAGGTTTTGGGGGTCGAGTCAGCGTTACTGCTCAAGGCATTTTCGGTATTCAGTTTCGGGAGCAACTAACTCGATTAAGTGATATTACAGCTACTTCGGATTTGGGTGCTGAGTTTAGTGGAACGGTGCAAATTGATATCCGAGGAATTGATCCAGCCAAAGGATTAGCCGAGTTACCGACAACGCTTACTGATTCTAGTAATCAAATTGCTCAAACTTGCTCATCTCAAGCGCGAAATAATAGCTTTGTTGTGGTTGGGCGAGGAGGATTACCCCCAACTCCGGGTGAGGCGTTGAATTCTGCTCCGGGTTGGATTGATTGGCGAGTTTCTGGTAGTAGGGGAGCTGGGGAGGCTGGGGAAGCTGGGGAAGCTGGGGAAGTTAGCTCAACACTCAATACTCAAACTCCTTTAGTTGAGGCTACAGGTTGGATAAAACAGCCAGATGGAACGGTGCAATTGGTGGCGGAAACGTCGGCGGAAATATCGTCTAATTCTTCTTATTTACAGTGTCAGGAAAATCACGCTATTAAGAATTAAGCCTTGAATTGAAGCTTAAACCCGTTAAAATCTTGCACCTTTGTCCTAAGCCTCGACACCCGCCAAGAACTTGAGTTCTTGGCTTATAGCTCAAGTCCACTGAAGTGGACTCAAACTCTTATCCAGTCAGCTTTATTCTGACTTTAGCGTTGGTATTTGGGTTTCAACCCAAGGCGGTTGGTGAGACTAAACCCTTAATTAGTAACTTAGTAACTCATGAATTTATTAAGCAGATACTTGCTCAAAATACTTTCCCAAAGCGTATTAATGATATTCATTATTGGTACGCTATTGGGGTTCCTGATGGCTGTGGGTGTTCATGGGGCGAAAAGTGAGAGTGGGGTTGAGAGACAAAACCCAACCAACAACCTTAACATGGATTTTGAGCGATCGCGTGTTTTCTTCTCTTCACCTAAAATAATAGCAGCTCAACCTGATTCCCAACTCCAAACGGGACAAATCCTCTATCAAAGTGGACAATATTCAGCCGCCGCCGATGTTTGGAAAGCCGCCGCCTCTGAGTTTGAGTCTCAAGGGGATAGGCTTGATCAAGGATTAATTCTTAGTTATTTGGCTCTGGCTTATCAACAACTAGGACAATTCACAGAAGCGGAAGTCGTGATTGATCAAGCTGTGATGTTGACCCAAAATTACCCTTCATCCTCAGATTACTTTATCGTTGCCCAAATTATTAACAACCAAGGACAAATACAATTCAATCAGGGACAATTTAAAACAGCTCTAGAAACTTGGAAAAAAGCGGAAAAGCTTTATCAAAAATTAGGCGATTCCACAGGTGAAATTGGCACTAAACTCAACCAATCTAGAGCCTTACAAGCCCTAGGCTTTTACTTACGTGCCAGAACGACTTTAGAACAGGTTGAGGCATCCCTAAGCCACCAATCTGACTCCCAACTCAAACTGGCTGGACTGCTAAACTTGGGAAACGTGCTGCGCGTTGCTGGCGATTTTACGGCGTCCTATAAAATCATAGAACAAGGTTTAGCCGTGGCACAAAAACTGGAATCGACTGGGGATATTCAAGTAGCTTGGCTGAGTTTAGGAAATCTTGCTGAAGCTCAACAGCAACCTGAAACAGCACTCGACTATTACCAAAAAGCAGCTGCCAAAAACAGCCCGGTTCAGCTACAATCTCAAATCCGTCAACTTAAGCTTTTGGTTCAACTCAATCACTTACAAGAGGCTCAAGACTTACTTTCCCTGATTCAAACTAAACTGGCGAAGTTACCGCCAAGTCAAACCACTATTTACGCTCAAATTGAACTAGCTGATAGTCTAGTTAAACTCAATCCCCAGGATGTTACCACAGCCGCTCAACTCTTAGCAATGGCTCAAACCCAGGCAAAACAGTTAGGAAATCCCCGTGCTGAATCCTATGCTTTGGGGCGTTTAGGACAAGTCTATTTGCAGACAAAACAGTGGGACGAGGCGAAACGGTTAACTGAAAAAGCCCTCCGTTTATCCGAGGCAATTCAGGCTGAAGAAATTGCCTATCAGTGGCAGTGGCAAATGGGGAAATTGTTGTTTAAAACCGGAGATAAAAACGGCGCGATCGCATCGTACACAGAAGCCGTTAATACCCTACAATCTCTACGCCAAGATTTAGTGGCAATTAACCAAGATGTGCAGTTTTCCTTTCAGGAACAGGTTGAACCTGTTTATCGAGAATTAGTTGATTTACTCTTACAACCGATTCCAGGAAAAGGGGAGGAGGTGAGTCAAGCTAATCTGAAACAAGCACGAACCACAATTGAATCACTGCAACTAGCGGAACTGGCTAATTTCTTTCGGGAAGCTTGCTTAGATACTCAACCGGAAGCTATTGATCGCATTGATCCGACGGCAGCTGTTATTTATCCGATTATTTTACCGGATTCCCTTGGGGATAGTTCTAATTCACGCTTGGAAGTAATTCTTTCCCTTCCCGATGAATCATTGAAGCATTACAGCACCAACTTGTCTCAAGCAGAAGTAGACGAGGCAATTAACCGAATGCGCCAATCCTTTCGACGCACATCCTTTGCTGAAGAACGATTATCCATTGCCCAAGAAATTTATAGCTGGTTGGTACAACCCGCCGCCAAAGATTTAAGCCGCCAATCGATTAAAACCTTGGTGTTTGTTCTGGATGGTTCCCTGCGGAATCTACCCATGGCGGCGTTACATGATGGGAAACAGTATTTAATTGAACAATATCGAATTGCGATCGCGCCCAGTTTACAACTCTTAACAACTGAACCTTTAGCAAGACGCCAGTCTAAAGCGTTACTGGGGGGATTGAGTGAAGGTAAACCGAACTTTTCGGCTTTACCCGGCGTTAAGCAAGAAGTTAAGGACATTGACGCCACTGTTTCAGCAACCGTTTTGCTGGATCAACAGTTCACCACTCAGGCGCTAGAAACTGGTGTCAAAACTCAACCCTATTCCATTATCCACCTCGCCACTCATGGTCAGTTTAGCTCTAAACCGGAAGACACATTTATCCTTACTTGGGATGGACGGTTGGATGTTCAACAATTAAATACATTATTAACCAACCGCGAATTATCCAATTCGCCTCCCCTGGAACTTTTAGTCCTAAGTGCTTGCCAAACGGCGAAAGGCGATACACGAGCCGCGTTGGGACTTGCTGGCGTAGCGGTGCGTTCAGGGGCGCGTAGTACCCTGGCAACTCTTTGGACGGTTAGTGATGAATCGACCGCAACGTTTATGGAACAGTTCTACAAAGAACTTTTTACTCCCAACATCACAAAATCGGAAGCGGTAAGACGCGCTCAACTGCATTTACTCAAACAACCAGAGTCGAGCCATCCTTACTTCTGGGCACCATTTATTTTGGTCGGAAATTGGCTTTAGTCCAGAAAAAAAGTTGATGTGTCAGACTAGATTTAAAACCCTTACAAAAATTATGATAATGACTACATCCTCCAGGAGAATGATATCTGTATTCTTATCCTTGTCAGTGGTGGTAGCGCCATTTAGGACAGCGAAAGTTTGGGCAGATTCTCCGGTTACTGTTAGCTTTAACCCTCCCCCCGGTAGAAATGCGCCCCGTGGCGGTACAGTTGGTGGCGGTTCCCGTCCGGTGCAGCTCACTTGTTTAGCCAATCCATCGGCAAACTCGGGTTCTTTCACGGCTGTAGCGCCCGGATCTCATATCGGGTTATCTCAAAGCAATCGCCCCAATTTGTTCGTATCTATCCCCCAAACCACTGCCCAAACCATGGAATTTAGCCTGTTTGACGAGGAAATGAACGGGATTTATCAGGTGAGTGTCCCCGTGTCTCAAACGGGTTTGGTTAGAGTTGGCTTACCGGATACAGCACCCTCTCTAGCCCCAGATCAGCCTTACTACTGGACAGTTGCCCTCGTTTGTAATCCGAGCGATCGCATGGAAGACTGGGTTGTGGGTGGTTGGGTGGAACATGTCCCAATTAGTAACCCGTTACAGCCACAGTTAGAGAATGTCACTGCCTTAGAAAAAGTGTCTCTCTATGCCAAAGAAGGATTTTGGTACGATGCTCTCACTATATTAGTGGAACTTCAGCACACCCAACCCAATAATCCCGCCGTGGCTACCAGTTGGACGGAATTAATGGAATCTGTGGGATTGGAGGAGCAAGGATACATTTTTCCTGAGCAAGGTGATGCCATACTTATGAAGAATACTACCCGATTTCCTTGAATCAAACCCTCTGTCAATAAATCTCAAAGCATTGATGGACTTTGCGGTTTTGGCTTTGTGCAGCAAGCCCTAATTATCAATAGTTGTGTACGCAAAATCCGTGAAACTCAACGTACTGACTCTGTTCCATTCAAAAAGCTGCTCACTAAAAGCTTGCCATTGACTGTAAACGTCTCGGAATGTAGCATCCTGACTCGCGATTTCTTCATAGAGTTCAAATGCTGTTTTCCTAGCGGTGTCTAAAATCTCTGGGCTAAAGGGCATTAACTTTGTTCCTCCTAACAGAAATCGCTCCAAAATTTCACCATTGACGGCATTATATCTAGCCAACGTTTTTAAATTGGCTTCAGCCGCCGCTGTTTGGAAAATGGCTTGATAATCGGAGGGGAGTTTGTTCCATTCTGCCTGATTGACCAGCACCATGTACGTGGTTCCGGGTTCCCACCATCCTGGATAATAGTAGTAAGGGGCGGCTCTCTGTAGTCCTAGCGTATCATCGTCATAAGGACCAATCCATTCCACCGCATCGATGCTTCCTTCTAACAAAGCTGGTACGATATCTTGACCTGCGATCGTTACAACATTGACACCCAAGCGGCTCATAATTTGCCCGCCAAGCCCAGGTAGCCGCATTCTCAGGTTCTTTAAATCCGCAACGGTATTAATTTCTCGCCGAAACCATCCCCCCATTTGCGTCCCTGAATTGCCAGCCGGAAATCCGATAAGATTAAACTCAGAAAATATCGTTTGTAACGTATCTAATCCTTTCCCTTTGTAGAGCAAAGCATTTTGCTGTTGAGCATTTAAACCAAAAGGAAGGGTAGTGCCAAAGGCGAGGGCAGGACTTTTCTGGAAGGAGTAGAACGTATTCGTGTGACAGCATTCAACCGTTCCGGTGGACACCGCATCAAACACTTCTAGAGGTGGGGCTAAATCACCACCCGGATAGGGGGTAATCGTAAAGCGCCCCTCCGTCATCGTACTAACGGAGCGACATAATGTTTCAATGCCCTCAAACAGGATTTCAAAATAGCGATCCCAGCTTGTTGCCATGCGCCAATTAATGATGGGTTGATCAGGTTTGGATG
>JGI11970J13683_102156_pt1 | contig 15164 bp, 15 predicted proteins | sample ElkSlonscriptome_15_FD_13683 | JGI IMG/M metagenome (IMG submission 13683) | reverse complement strand
GCCGCGATCGCACGAGACTATAATTTATCCTGGCGGGAGGTGCATCAACTAGCACTTGATGCCTGGTATCGTGCCAATAATCCACCATTGCCGTGATGTGGGGTGTGGGGTGTGGGGTGTGGGGTGTAGTGGCATGGCACCTCAGTCCTTTAAACTGTAGTTAATTATTGGGTTCAGAAAGAATTATGGCAGAGTATCAAAAGATCGAATATCGCATTGGCAAAGATGGCAAAATCACCGAAACCGTAATTGGTGCGACTGGCTCAAGTTGTACCGAAACCACCAAAGGAATTGAAGCGGATCTCGGAGATGTAGAAACTCAAGAATTGCTGCCAGAATACTATGAAGGTGACGAAACCATAACTACAGATCAAACCACGAGCCTAAATCAATATTAACAGGAGCGGTAACATGGCTCATGATCCTAACCTCTTGGGGCTAGGTTTGCTGCTGTGGTTTGTCTTCACCACTTTCCTTATTAGTCGCTTTGGTCCAAAAAAAAGACCTGAAAACCATTCAGCCTCAGCTTCAGTTGCTGACTCCACTCAAATCGAGCAATTAGAGGCACAATGTCAGCGGCTACGGTATGAAATTGAAGCGCGATCGCAGCAATTATCGACAGATATCCAAGATACCACCTTTGAACAACTACGCCCCCTACTGACTAATTATCCCACCGCTTGCCGGATGATTGAAGAACGCCCGGATTTACCGGCTAAAAATTTAGTCGCCCTCTTGACTCCATTAGAAAATCTAATCCAGAATTGGGGATATGAACCCATTGGTCAACCTTGGGAACAGGTTCCCTTTAATTCCCAACTGCACCAACCTGATGTTGACGATATCACAGAAGGAGAACTCGTTTATATTCGATTTGTCGGCTATCGAGATAATGATCGAATACTTTGTCCCGCTAAAGTCAGTCGTACGCTACCGAGGGGAGTGTCACACTAGAGAGATGATAGAGATGATAGAGATGAGAAAGATGATGGAACAAACTTGTCTGTGTAATCAGTGTCAATAAGCTTTCACCTCCCTACCCCTATCTCTCCAATAAATCCGTGAAATCAGTGTTTTGACAAATGACCAATACAGTTGCCATTGACTTCGGTACAAGCAACACAGTTGTCAGTATACTTGAAGCCGATACCAATAGTCCCAAAACTATCCGACTGGGTTCACTCTCTCGCCTGTTTAAAACGAACTCAAGTGAATCGGATATCCCCGTCATCCCTACTTTAGTTTTTATCAAAGACAATAACCAAATACTTCTGGGAGAACAAGTTCGTTCTCAGCGCCTCGGACAATCTCAACCTTCTCGCTTTTTCAAAGGCTTTAAACGAGATCTAGCGGCTGATTTTCAACCGCCGCCTCGTCTGATTAATGGTGAATCTTACACGGCTGAATCGGTTTCCGAACAATTTATCCAATCTATCTGGAAGCAACTCAAAGCCCAAAAAATTAACCCTTATCAGCTAATTTTAACTGTACCTGTGGGTGCATTCGAGCGCTATTTAGATTGGTTTCGCGAGGTGGCACGTCGCCTAGATGTGGAACAAATTAAACTAGTAGATGAATCCACAGCAGCGGCGTTAGGCTATGCAGTACAGCGTCCCAGTTCCTTAGTATTAGTGGTGGATTTTGGGGGTGGAACACTTGATTTAAGTTTAGTTCGCACTGCACCCTTCGGCTTCGCTCACGGTCAACCCCAATTGGATGCAGCCAAGCGCGATCGCGAAACAGTATTACGGGCAGAAGTGTTGGCGAAATCCGATGCATACATCGGCGGGGAAGATGTGGATAGTTGGATCGTTGAAGACTATTTGTATCAGCAAGGATGGTCAAGGGAAGAGATTGGTGAGGTGGGCTGGCAGAATTTATTGGAGTTAGCTGAACGGTTAAAAATTCGCTTATCCAATACTCAGGATGCGAAGGAAAGTTGGTTAGATGAGGAGACATTTACCTCATACAACTTGCAACTGGATCGGGATAAGTTAGAAGAGATTCTGGAAAATCGCCAGTTTTTGGAACAATTGCGGGAAGCGTTGGATGAAGTTTTGACGATTGCTCTAGGGAAAGGAATTAGTAAGAGTGATATTGAACAGGTGTTGTTAGTGGGAGGGAGTTGTTTAATTCCCGCTGTACAACAGTTAATTCGGTCTTATTTTGGCAAGACAAAGGTTAAGTTAGATAAGCCCTTTGAAGCCGTGGCGCATGGGGCGTTAGCGTTAAATCAAGTGGCGAGTGTAGATGATTATTTGCGCCACAGTTATGCCATTCGCTTATGGGAACCTTATGCTAAAAGTTATTCCTATTTCACATTATTTGAAAAAGGGATACAATATCCCTGTGAACGGGGGGAACCGTTGACGTTACAAGTCGCCCTGGAAGGACAACGGGAAATACGTTTGGATATTGGCGAAGTGGCGGAAATGGCACAAGCTGAAGTGACCTATGATAGTTTAGGACGAATGACCAGTAGTCAGTTATCAAAGCAAGCGGCATATCGTTCCTTGGATAGCGATCGCGAACAGGTTTGTGTGGCACATTTAGATCCACCGGGACAGGTGGGAGTTGACCGAATTTCGGTTCAGTTTGAGGTAGATGAACGGCGGGTGCTAGTAGCGACAGTCAAGGATTTACAGACGGGAAAACTGTTAGTTGAAAAAGGCGCGATCGCGAAATTACAATAGGGGGTTTGGTTTATTTGTCTACTATCAAATCCGGGTTAACTACCACCGTTATAACCCAGTCCTTACCTGGCGGACTACTGCAGCGTGACGGAAATACTGTAGGGGCGGGTTTAGGGACTAAATTCGGCTATTTACCAATAAATGAACAACAAAACCCGCCCTACCTTACAAATGACAAATGACGAATGACGAATGACAAATCAAGTCAGTTATTGGTATGACGGTAAACTTATTCTAGGCGATCGCATCGAACTCGCCATCAATGATCCCGGTTTGATTTACGGCGCGACAACGTTTACCACTCTGCGCGTTTATAACTCTTCCCTCACCCACCCCTTAACCCATTGGGACGCCCATTGTGCGCGTTTACGTCACAGTTTGCAGGTGTTTGGCTGGCAATTCCCAGACTGGAAACGCATCCGCTACGGTGCAGAACAATTACTCCCCTCGTTTCCGGTGTTGAGAATTGTGGTTTTCCCGGATGGGCGAGAATGGATTACAGGGCGTCCTCTCCCCGCTGATTTGAGTGAACGCCAACAGCAGGGAATCATCGCTTGGTTAGCGGAAGTGTCACACTTGCGCCGTTCTTTACCTACCTATAAAACGGGGAATTATTTGGGCGGATGGCTGGCGCTGCAAACGGCACAACAACTCGGCGCTCAGGAGGCTATATTAGTTGATGATCAGGGGAATTGGTTGGAAACGAGTACGGGGAATCTTTGGGGCGCTAAAGATGGCTGCTGGTGGACACCACCAATTGAGGAGGGGATATTACCGGGAGTGGCGCGATCGCACCTCATTAGTCGCCTTGAACAACAAGGATTAAAAATTTGCCAAGTTCCCTGGACTCCAAAATTGGTGCAGGAGTTTGACGCGATCGCTTATACGAATAGTGTCATGGAAATCATCCCGATTCACACCGTTCTCACGGCAGATCAACGGTTTGAGTATCGCTCCTGTTCTGGTGGTTTAGCACCGTTGCAGCGTTTATTTGGGGAGTCTCACAAATAATTCCAACTTTAAATTATACCACATCAAGAGAAAATTTGCTAATTCCCCCAGTTTACCAAGAACCAACTTCGCCAAATAGTCTGATAGACGTTAACATTAGTTAATATAATCAGCCGATTCGACGCCATCAGATCACATCCTAAGTCTTAGGAGGAAATCAGTAGTGAATAAGAAATGGAGAAATGCGGGGCTTTATGCACTACTAGCGATAGTAGTCATCGCCTTGGCAACAGCATTTTTAGACCAACCGTCCCAAACGCGGGAAAGTTGGAGATACGACCAGTTCATTGATAACGTTAAGAGCAAGAAGGTCGAGATCGTTCAACTCAGTTCTGACCGCACTCAGGCTATGGTAACCGCTCAAGACGGTACCCAGTACCAGGTCAACCTGCCTAACGATCCAGAACTAATCAGTATTCTCACCAACAATAACGTAGATATTAAAGTTCGACCTCAGAGTGATGATGGGTTCTGGTTCAGAACCCTGAGTGGACTCTTCTTCCCGATCCTGCTTCTGGTCGGTTTATTCTTCTTACTGCGACGAGCGCAAAATGGTCCGGGTTCTCAGGCGATGAACTTCGGTAAGTCCAAAGCCCGCGTTCAAATGGAACCGCAAACCCAGGTCACGTTTGGGGATGTCGCCGGGATTGAGCAAGCCAAGCTGGAACTCAACGAAGTGGTTGACTTCCTCAAAAACGCCGATCGCTTCACCGCCATTGGTGCGAAAATTCCCAAAGGCGTGTTGCTTGTGGGTCCTCCGGGAACGGGTAAAACCCTGTTAGCGCGTGCTGTTGCTGGGGAAGCTGGTGTACCCTTCTTCTCTATTTCCGGGTCTGAATTCGTGGAAATGTTCGTAGGTGTGGGTGCGTCTCGTGTCCGCGACTTATTTGAGCAAGCCAAGAATAGTGCTCCCTGTATCGTATTTATCGATGAAATTGACGCCGTAGGTCGTCAACGGGGTGCTGGCTTAGGCGGCGGTAACGATGAGCGGGAACAAACCCTGAACCAGTTACTGACTGAGATGGATGGGTTTGAAGGCAATACGGGTATCATTATTATTGCCGCCACCAACCGTCCTGATGTTCTGGATGCAGCATTATTGCGCCCTGGTCGGTTTGACCGTCAGGTGGTTGTGGATCGCCCCGACTACGCCGGACGCTTGGAAATTCTCAACGTTCACGCTCGCGGCAAGACTTTATCCAAGGATGTAGACTTAGAGAAAATTGCCCGTCGGACTCCTGGGTTCACCGGTGCTGATTTATCAAACTTGCTCAACGAAGCCGCAATTTTAGCCGCACGGCGCAACCTCACCGAAATCTCCATGGATGAGGTGAATGACGCCATCGACCGGGTATTGGCTGGACCGGAGAAGAAAGACCGGGTGATGAGCGAGAAGCGCAAGCGGTTAGTGGCGTATCATGAAGCGGGTCACGCCTTAGTGGGTGCATTAATGCCCGATTATGACCCAGTGCAGAAAATTAGTATTATCCCACGCGGTCGGGCGGGTGGATTAACCTGGTTTACGCCCAGTGAAGACCGGATGGATTCCGGGTTATATTCCCGTTCCTACCTGCAAAATCAAATGGCGGTGGCTTTAGGGGGTCGAATTGCTGAGGAAATTATCTTCGGTGAAGAAGAAGTGACGACGGGGGCGTCTAACGACTTACAACAAGTCGCCCGTGTCGCCCGACAAATGATCATGCGCTTCGGAATGAGCGATCGCTTGGGTCCTGTGGCACTAGGAAGGCAAAATGGCAATATGTTCTTAGGACGGGACATTGCCTCAGATCGGGATTTCTCCAACAGCACGGCGGCGACGATTGATGAAGAGGTGCGTCAGTTGGTGGATGAAGCCTATCAGCGGGCGAAAGATGTCTTGGTGGGTAACAAATACATCTTGGACAAATTATCTGCCATGCTGATTGAGAAAGAAACCGTTGATGCAGAGGAACTGCAAGAACTGTTAGCCGAAAACGACGTGAAGATGGCCGCGATCGTCTAGTTCTTAGTTCGGTAATAATCATCATCATCTTGAGGGCAGCGTTAGCATACGCTGTCCTTTTTTTGCTATGGCACTACGAGGATACGTTAGGACATTCCCCTGTTGCCTGTTACCCAACAGAATCTAGGGCTAAAGCCCTTACTACAAGCCGACGCGATCGCTCGATTACCATAGAAACAAGCGATACCCAATGACAACCATGGTTAGTTCAGTTCCCCTGCCAACCAGTTCCCAACCTATTGGTGAAAAGCGAGTAACCTTTCACCATCTCAACTGGCAAGCTTACCAGCAAATCCTCCACGCTTTAGGCGAAAATCGCGCTGCCAGCCTCACTTACAATCTTGGTATTCTGGAGATTACTATGCCCTTAGAAGACCACGAATTTGCGGCTCGACTAATTGAATTATTTATTCGCATTTTAGTGGTCGAAATGGGATTAAAAATCAAAACGATGGGATCGACTACCTTAGAACGAGAAGACCTCGATCGCAGTCCAGAACCGGACAATGCTTATTATATTCAAAATCAACATTGCGTCGCTGGGCGCAAGGTAGATCTCCAACATGATCCACCGCCGGATTTAGTGGTTGAAATTGATATCACCCATACCGATATTGACAAATTACAACTCTACGCCAGTTTGGGAGTCCCGGAATTTTGGCGCTATAACGGGCGGATTTGGCGAATTTATCAATGGCAAGCTGGACAATATCAGGAAGTAGAATCTAGTCTAACTTTTCCGTTTATTACCAAAGAAAACCTCTACGACTTTCTCGAACAAGCTCAACAGGACGAAGTAGAAGCAGAACAGGCGTTTCGCGCTTGGGTACGGCAACAGGTTCAACCGTCTTAAGCCCTTGGGTACTTTTTTCTTTAAGTCTTCTGTCTTCTGCTTTGTCTCCACTAAGGTATTATGAGAAAACTGTTCCCTGTTCCCTGTTCCCTGTTCCCTTTCCTTCACCACAATCCTGATTCAGCAATCCCGATTAAGGCACTAAAGTGCCTACTACGAACGAACAGCAGCTTGGCTTCATAATGAAAGATAGGGAACGCTAGTTTTAACGGGACGAATGTACCTGGAATTAGCCCGCACGAAACAAATGTCATTCATTTGGTTGTTGGCGGTTGGCATATCAATGATTACTTTTACCCAGGGTAAACCTCGTTCATCTCTAATAATGGTTGCACCAGCAGGCGCGTTGTCAGCAATGAGAACTGTCTGTTTAGGGAAACGTCGCACCACAGACCATTCTCCGATATTAAAATCATCTTGCCAACCACTAGGGCGAAAGTCTTCTAGCCAAAATTGGCGGAATTCTGGCGAGATGCGACAATTCAAGCCTCTGGGATCAGGATCAACAACCTGCCAACTCCACCAGCTATTCGCGGAGGCGGTATAATCATTTTGAGCGTTGGTTTGGGGTAGGGGTGGCAGTTCGTTGGCAAGAAGTTTGCCAGGGAATAGGGCTAACCCCATGGAGATACCCAAGGTAATAGCGTTGAAGTGGATTGTCTTATTTACACGAAGTTGCATTTCTGTCAAGCTAACTCTACTTATCTATCTTAATGTATGATTTTTGGGCGTTTTTTCGTGGATTGATTGGTGGGGTAGGGCGGGTTTTGTTGTTTGTTTAGGGGTGACAAGTAGAGTGAGTGGCTAAACCCGCCCCTACAATTGCTCTTATAATTGATGTATAACTTATGATGAGTAAAGAGAAAATTATTTTTAGTACCGATTGGATAAAAGTTAAGGAAACAGCTTGGGGGTATCATTACCTAGAACGAAAGGGGCGAGATTCTGTGGCGATATTTCTGATTAGAAAAAGTCAGAGTAACACAGGGGACTATGAGGTTCTGATTAGACAGCAGCCGCTTTGTATCCATATTCCCGATATTAATCAAGAGCATAAACTCTATCCTTGTCCCATTACTGGGGGTATTGATGCAGGGGAATCGCCAGAGGAAGCGGCGATTAGAGAGGTGCATGAAGAAGCGGGATTTTCGGTTCAGGTTCTACCCTTGGGAAAATATATTGTCGGAACTCAAACCAATGAGATTTGTTATATGTATTATGCCGATGTAACGGGTGTAGAACAGGAAAAGGCACAGCAAGATGGCAGCTATTTTGAATCGATTAGCCATAATGAATGGCATCCATTGGAGTATTTGAATCAATGCGATTATTCAGCCTGTCAGATTGGGTATTTTCGGCTCAAATCTATTCTTGAATAAATACGGGGTGGTTGATTAAAATCGTAGGGGCGCACCGACGTGCGCCCTTTTTTAGCGTGCGGTAAAAGGGCTTTGTTTGTAGTAAGCACTTTAGTGCTTTAACGCCTAGCTTTAGAGGTTTAAACCAGGGTAAGCCAACCTAAAACATCTCTTAACAGCTTTTTTTCCTCCTGGGTGAAAGGAAAATTCACATTTTTGATCGAGTCGGGGTTTTTTTGACTTAGATTTAAAATCTCAATGCCCACAATGGTATCATTTTCGTCAAAATCATAAACAATGCCGGGGCTGATTTCTTCAGACGCAACAATTCTTGAATCCTTAAGTCGGAAATAGACGGCTTCAGTCTCTTGATCAAAATCTATCCTCATAATGTCCCCTTACGCTTGCGATCAAAATAAACAGAGATAATTATCCAAGGGTTATAATTAGGATTGTAGATAACTCGTAGAACTCTGTCCCCATATTCAGGGATAGTCTTAAAAGCGTGTCTCTTTGTATAATCTTCTGAGTCTAACTCTAACAGATCGGGATTTGACAGGGTTCTTTCGATCCACTCTTGCTGAATATTGCGCTCCAGCATCCTTGCTCTTGCGTGTTCGGTAAGAACATAATCAGGTTTTGTTGACATTTATAGGACTTACGCAAAGGCTCTACAGGTAGGGTGTGTTAGCGCGGCGTAACGCACCTTAACCAGTATATCTGGTGTGGCTGCGTAAGTCCTGATTTAATAGGCAAATAGTAGGTTCGGTCTCGTTCCTCGACCCAACAAAACTATATCATGTAAAAATTGCGTCTTTCTCATAACTCACCCACTGGGAATTAACACTATCAGGGGAGAGAACCAGAACCAAAATATCTGCATTAGCCAACCCGTCTTCCAGCTTATCCGGTATTCTATCACCGGGGAGAATCTCCCATTTATCCAACCAAGCATCAATCCCTTCTCGGGTACGTAAATCCGTTGCTAGACGCTCAACAAAGGGTTTGTCAATACTGCTATGACTGATAAACGCTTTCATTATTTCAGATTATTAATATTGGGATTATTATAAACTCCTCTCGGTGTTTGATGCATCATCGGACACCCCCTCAATCGGGTAAGAGCAAGGCAATGCCGTGTCCCTGTTGCCAGTCTTTATTACCCCCTTTTGATTGAAATCGCTGCTACACAAACAAAGCCTGCCTCCGCAGGCTGAATTGAGTCCGCGCAGGCGGAGCTTGGTTTGTATAGCCCCAGACTTTTAGTCTGTGGGCGATTGGCTTGAACCAGTTTTAGGGTGAAATTTGTATCATCACTAACAAACGCCTTGATCCCATTTCCCTAAAATCCTTCACACCAAGCCAGCCGATCGCAGATGTAGTGGAGTGGATACGGGCGATCGCGGCAATCAATTAAATTTTGTCATTCGTCATTTGTCATTTGTCATTTGTCATTTGTCATTCGTTTACTCCCCCAGCTCCCAGACGTAGCATGCTACGTCTCTACATGGCTCCCCCAGCTACCCCAGCTTCCCCTAACGGTACTTAGACAAAAAATGAAGTAAAAATTGTGCCAGAAACTGTCTAAGTACCGCCGTGAGGGTATCAATTACAAATCGCCAACGTAGGTGTCGAGGGCTTTAGCGGTTTCCACTAGAGGATGATGAGTATCCACTAAAATCGGACTGTTGCTAGTCACCTCATCAATGGGAATGCTGACAACAACTCCATTTTGCCAAGCGACCATTTTTTGATAATCATCCTTGGCAATTAAATCGACAGCCGTTTTGCCAAAGGAGGTAGCCAGCAAACGGTCTAACGCCGAGGGCGCACCACCCCGTTGAACATGACCTAATACCGTCACCCGTGCTTCAATCGTATCCCCACTAAAGTGAGAAATCTGATCCGCGACATAATCTCCGATACCCCGTAATCGAATCTCACCGAGGGCGTCTGTGTAGTAGCGTTCTTGACCCTCAATGGTTTTCGCCCCCTCAGCCACAACCACGATCGCAAAGCGGCGATTCCAGCGATCGCGCAGGTCGGTGATATGCTTACAAACACCACTAATGGAATAGGGAATTTCCGGGATCAGGATGACATCAGCACCGCCAGCAATCCCGGCATTTAGGGCGAGATGTCCGGCTTCGCGTCCCATCACCTCAACCACCATTACGCGATCGTGACTGGCGGCTGTATAGGAGAGGCGAGATAAAGCATCAACAATGGTGTTCACCGCCGTATCAAAACCAACAGCTAAATTGGTGAACGCCACATCATTATCAATCGTCTTGGGAACACCCACAATATTCATATTCCCTTTATGGGCAAGCTGATTCATAATCGCCAGACTCCCGTCACCCCCGATGACAATTAAGGCGTCTAGACCTAATTTCTGATAACCAGCGATAATCTGTTCGGCTTGAGCCTCGGTATCCCCTTTATTAATTGAACCGAGGATAGTACCGCCCGTACTGAGGAGTGGGTCAATTCCCCGACTATCTAGACCATGAACATTCAGTGAGACTGATTTGCCTTCCAATAAACCTTGGGTGGCGTAGGGAATGCCTAAAACTTCCCAATCATAGCTCAGAGTAGCATGTCTAACCGCAGCGCGAATGACCGCGTTTAATCCGGGACAGTCACCGCCACTGGTGAGTAGACCAATCCGTTTGCGAGTTTCCATAGGTCGATCTCAAGTTGTGTTCTATTGTGGATAGTTTTTAACGAAGGCTGTTTGATGCATCAAGAATTGCGAAATCCTTGTAGTGCGAGCATCTTGCTCGCTACCCATTCCCAATTTAAATGCGTGACAGCTGACTGGCAGGTTATCTCTGCCAATCCGCGTCTTCACGAAGTAAGGCGTGGTTCATGAACCCTTGCTGGTCTGTAAACATCTAGTCCAAGATAGCCAATTTTCTTTGATCTGAGAGTATCAAGCAGCACTGCGGTCTTAGAAAATGCTGATTGAGGAGTCGTTATTGGTGATGGGCAAGACCAATATCTTTTCTCCACCCAGGCTGGTATCATCATTGTTGATTCTGACGTCCAGGCTTTTGAGTCCCTTGTTTCCATGAATGAGCTACGCGGCAAACAGGCATTTATTTGTGATATGGATGGCGTGATTTACCACGGCAACCGCTTACTGCCAGGAGTGGAGGCATTTTTGGACTGGTTAAAGGCGTCGGACAAGAAATTTCTGTTTCTCACCAATAGTAGCGAGCGATCGCCTCGGGAGTTGCGGGAGAAGCTAAAACGGTTGGGCGTAGAAGTCCCGGAGGAACATTTCTACACCAGCGCCTTGGCAACGGCGGCATTTTTGGCTCAACAATGTTCCGGAGGAAGTGCCTTTGTGATTGGGGAAGCAGGGTTGACAAATGCGCTGTACGATGCTGAGTTCTCAATGAACGATACCAACCCCGATTATGTGGTGGTAGGCGAGACGCGCAGTTATAGCTTTGAGAAATTAGAACATGCGGCGCAGTTAGTGATTAACGGGGCAAAGTTAATTGGCACCAATCCCGACTTAACCGGACCGAGTGAGAAAGGAATTGTGCCCGCGACAGGGGCGTTAATTGCCCCCTTGGAACTGACGACGGGGGCGAAAGCCTATTTTGTCGGCAAGCCAAATCCCCTAATGATGCGTCATGCTCTGAAGAAGCTAGGCTGTCGTCGTGAGGATACAGCCATCATTGGCGATCGCATGGACACTGATATCATTGCTGGGATTGAGTCAGAAATCGAGACGGCGTTGGTGTTATCTGGAGTCACCCGCCAAGAGGATTTAATCCATTTTGCCTATCGTCCCCACTATATTTTGCCAGGAGTGGGGGATTTAGTCCCTTGACATAGACTAAACCTAGAAATCTAGATCGCAAGTAATCAACCGGACATGATATAGTACCAAATCAGGGTTAGCTACCCCCGTTATAATCCAGTCCGCGCAGGCGGACTTTGTTTGTGTAGCAGCGATTTCAATCGCCGTAGCTTACTATTCAGCTTGAACTGAATCCCATCACCTCAGCAACGGCAGTGGTGGTTGGCTCAATTCCTCGCTGTAATTGGTTGTTGCAATGTTGAATCGCCGTATCCGGATCTTTTAGCCCATTCCCCGTCAGCACACAAACCACTGTTGCTCCCGTCGGCACTTGATCTTTCACTTTCAATAACCCCGCCACCGATGCAGCGCTAGCGGGTTCACAAAATATTCCTTCTTTTGATGCCAAGAGGCGATAGGCTGCCAGAATTTCCTCATCGGTAACGCTATTAAATTCTCCCTGACTGGCATCTTTTACCGCAACAGCTTTATCCCAACTGGCTGGATTGCCAATCCGAATCGCGGTGGCGATTGTTTCCGGATGCGCTACTGGTTCACCCAGAATCAACGGCGACGCGCCAGCCGCTTGGAATCCCATCATCCGAGGTAAGCGATCGCACAACCCATGTTGATGATACTGGCAAAAGCCCATCCAGTACGCCGTAATATTCCCCGCATTTCCCACCGGAATACACAACCAATCCGGGGCATTCCCTAAATTATCAACAATTTCAAATGCGCCCGTTTTTTGACCTTCCAACCGATAGGGATTAACCGAATTCACCAACGTTACCGGATAATTTGCCGCTAACTCCTGGACAATTCGCAAGCAGTCGTCAAAATTTCCCTCAATTGCCAATACCTGCGCCCCATAAACCAATGCCTGCGCCAACTTCCCCAAGGCGACATACCCATCCGGAATTAATACAAACGCTTGCATATCACCCCGAGTCGCATAAGCCGCAGCCGAGGCAGAGGTATTTCCGGTGCTGGCACAAATAACCGCCTTTGCCCCGGCTTCCTTTGCCTTAGAAATCGCCATGGTCATGCCTCGGTCTTTAAAGCTACCTGTAGGATTAAGACCATCATATTTAACCAATACCTTGACTCCTTTGCCTACCGCTTCTGAAAGGGCAGGGGTGGGGATCAGAGGCGTATTTCCCTCCAAGAGAGTCACTACGGGAGTTGAGGCGGTGACGGGTAAATAAGACCGATAGGTCTCAATTAAACCCGACCATTGACAAGGTTTAGTAAAAGTATCTGTAGTTTGAGGGGTATTGGTAGCAGACAGAGTCATGGGTAATTTTTTACTGGATGTTGGTCATATACATACAAATGACCCGAAAAAACGTTTGAGTGACCAGACACGCAATAGCACATCTGTAGGGGCGGGTTTCACCATTATCGCTGCTTGCCACCCAGATGTCACTAAACCCGCCCTAACTAAGTGCAAGAACTCTTGGACAAATGACATAAGACAAATGACATAAGACAAATAACATAAGACAAATTCATCCCACGCCTATTGGTCATGGGATGAACTCAATCAATTACCGAGAACGGTTATGAGTGACCGATTCTTTGGATTTGTTATTACGACGCTTCACCAGTTTCGGACGTTCTACTTTGTTATCAACCTCGATGGCAGCTAACTCCGGTTGCGTGTGGTCGTAGACCATTTGCAAGGCGGCGGCAGCGATCGCGTGGGGGTCGTATTCTTCACTCAACTCCCGCACAATCGGCAGGAATGATGCCATCCGTTCGCCAGCCAGTGCCTCGCGTAACTCGTCTTGCAATTTCTCCAAGCGCCGCGCTTCGATTTGCGATCGCGTGGGAATCCGAGACACCTGTAAGTTCTGCCGGACTTTCCGTTCAATCTGGTGCAGTTTGCGCCGTTCAAAGGGTTGAATCAAGGAAATCGCGGTTCCGGTTTTCCCGGCACGACCCGTACGACCAATCCGGTGAATATAACTTTCCACCTGATCAGGCAAGTCGTAATTAATCACATGGGTGAGATGATCCACATCCAGACCCCGTGCGGCAATATCCGTCGCCACCACCCAGCGCACCTGACTCTGGCGGAATCGGGACAACAAGCGCTCCCGTTGGCTTTGGCTCAGGTCACCATGATACTCATCCACACTATGACCAGCCGCTTGTAACTGGCTAGTGAGTTCCGCTGCTGACCGCCGTGTCCGCACAAAAATTAGGGCGGCTTCGGGGTCTTCCAGCGCCAAAATTGGCTGTAAGGCTTTGGATTTTGAGCAGCCACGAGGGATCATATAAACCCGCTGCTCAATCCGTGCTGGGGTGGCTTTGGATAGTTCCACGGTTACCGTCACCGGGGATTTGAGGAACTGATTGACTAAATCCCGAATTGCCTTCGGCATTGTTGCCGAAAAACAGGCGCTCTGGCGTTCTTTGGGGGCTTGCTTGAGGATTTTCTTGACATCATCGATAAAGCCCATGCTCAACATTTCATCGGCTTCATCTAAGACCACCCATTTGACTTGATCCAATTTCAGATCTCCTCGATCCAGCAAATCGATCACTCGTCCTGGCGTCCCGACAACCATTTGAGCATTACGTTGTAAGAGACGAATTTGGCGATCAATGGATTGTCCTCCGTAGACGGTGACTATACCGACACGGCGATTGCTGGTCAAGTCCCGAATGGCATCTGCCACTTGTCGGGCTAATTCCCGTGTTGGGGCAAGAATTAAGGCTTGTACGCCTCGGGCATTGGGATCAAGCTGTTCCAAAATCGGCAAAGAAAAGGCAGCGGTTTTCCCTGTACCGGTTTGAGATTGAGCGACCACATCTCGCCCTGCCAACAGTTCCGGAATGGCTTGAGATTGAATGTCCGTTGGTGTATCAAAACCTAATTTTTCCAGTTGATGGAGACACTCTTCAGATAAGCCCAGATTATTGAATGAAAGGGTCATAATTTAACGGTTGTTGTGAGTTTTTCGTGATGGTTAAGGTCAGTCGTCAGTGATCAAGTGTCTGGGTTAAGGAGTTGGCAATCGCCAACATTCCCTTACCCTGAATCGACTCGAGTTAACCGACAACTAACAGTGGACTAGGGACTACAGAACCATAGAGGTCATAGATGCCAGCATCGGTGATTTCTACTTCCACGATGGTCCCCAAGGGGGCTTCGCCTTGGACGTAGACTAATCCATCGACCTCAGGGGCAAATCGAGTTGAGCGACCGATCCGTTTTCCGGTTGAGGGGTTCTCTTGCTCAATCAGAACGTCAACGATCTTGCCCACTTCACCTTGGTTTTTCTTCAACGTAATCGGCTGTTGAACTGCCATCAGCGTCTGGCGACGCTCCTCCATGACGGCTTGGGGGACCCGATTGGGCAAGTTGTAGGCTGGTGTACCCTCTTCGGGAGAAAAAGTAAAGACACCAACGTGGTCAAAC
>JGI11970J13683_115320_pt1 | contig 17176 bp, 15 predicted proteins | sample ElkSlonscriptome_15_FD_13683 | JGI IMG/M metagenome (IMG submission 13683) | reverse complement strand
TGCCAGGGTGCCCTGTTGGGAGAGGGGCTGGGGGTGAGGGGTTGGTTGAGACGACGGAACAGACTGACCCGAAGAAGCGGCGATGAGCGATCGCACGGCTTGTAACGCTTCTGTTGCTGACTGGTAGCGGTCTTTGAAATGATAGCGTACCATCCGGGTCAGAATATGTTTTAGCCCTGGACTCACAGGGGCAAGATCTTGCCAGATCAGTTCGCCCGTATTTAAATCTTCCTGCAATTCGGCAGGCATACGACCCGTGATGGCTTGGATAGCAATAATTCCTAAAGCGTAAATATCACTGGTAGGACGGGGTTGACCCAAAGCCTGTTCGCTGGACATATAACCCGGAGTCCCTACTGCCACCGTATTGCTCATTTGCCCCTGAGGACTTGCCAGTTGAGTCCGGATTTGCTTAACCGCCCCAAAGTCTAGTAAGACTAACTTTTTATCTAAATTACGTCGAATTAAGTTATCCGGCTTAATATCCCGGTGAATCACGCCACGGTTATGAACAAAGTCTAAAACCTCTAACAGTTCTTGCATCAGGGCAATGACTCGCATCTGCTCCCACGGTTGACCCGGTATCAACTCTTGGCTGAGGGGATGCCCTTCAATATACTCCTGAACCAGATAAAATTCTTGGTCTTCTTCAAAGTAGGCAAGCAGACGCGGGATCTGGTCATGATTCCCCAGCACCTCTAGGGTTTCCGCTTCGCTGTTGAATAGGCGGCGGGCGGTTTCTAAGAAATTGGGGTCACGATTTGCAGGCTGAAGGTGTTTGACCACACAAATCGGGTTACCGGGACGACGGGTATCTTGTGCCAGGTAGGTGCGACCAAATCCTCCTGCACCGAGGACTTGGTTGACTTGGTAACGACCATCTAGTAACTTGCCTAACATAGGAGTGATGCGCCTCAACGTTCACTTGATAATAGTTACATAGTTCCTAATTTTACGAAAAAACGCGGAAATTAGTTGGCAAGAGTAATCTTGACTGGGTGAACTACTACACCCTCTATCCCGTTGCCAAAAGCATCTGGGACTACTTTACGAATGATGTTGTAACTGCCGTTGATGTCAGCGTTGAATTTGATGCCGATTTTCGATTTGTACAACCCACGCTTAACACGACGACCGCTAAATTTTGCTGTTTTCGCCTCTGGTCTTCCGTGAACAGGAATAAAATCCCCATCCAGGAAACTAGCAACTGATGTATAAGATTCTTCGGTAATGATGACTTTTATGCCAACCCGTTCAGCTTTATAGGTCAACATCTGGATCAATCTTGCATGAGGAACGCTAGTAAAGTTCTGATTATTAGCCTTGCCGATACAGATTCCCTGCTTCCAGTTCTCGTTTTTACCAATCACGAGAGTTGAGATATTGTTCTCAACTAACTGGTTGATAATAAACCGACTGGACTTGTGGAGATAGTCGTCAATCTTGAATCCTCGCTTGGTTGATAAACGCTGAATTCGGTTTGACGTTTTCCTGTTTCCCTTAAGTTGAGATTGCAGTTCTGCTTTTTTCTTGTTGTAGTAATTGTTGACCGCCTTAACAGGTCTGCCGTTAATCAGGAAAGGGTTGAATCCTTTTTGATTTGAAGTTACAGCCGCTAAGTTGTTCAGTCCAATATCTACACCAGCTACCGCTTCACCGCTAACCAACTGCTGAATGGGTTGCTCATAAATCACCTCAACCACGTAGTAATTAAGGCGGGGAACAATTCTTGCTTCATTGATATTCTGCTTGTTGCTAGATATCATCAGGTTTGTTCCCGATGGCTTAATCCATCCTTTTTTCAACTCTTTCGAGCTAATAGCCTGGATGGTGTAAACCAACAGATTACGCCCCTTCTCTTTATCTTTGTATTTGGGAAGCTTGGGTTTGCCCAAGAATAAGACAGGGTTTTTCTTGTATTCCTTATTAGCTTCTTTCCAGGCTTTCCAGTTCCTGTCCAAGCACCGCAGGACTTGTTGAGAGACTTTGCGAGGTAAGGCACAATAAGACTCCTCTAGCCGCATCCGAGATGCCATCTCGTTGTAGGAGAGGATTTGGTTGGTTTTAAAGAAGTGTTGACGAATTTCGTAATTGGCTCGGTTGTAGAGATTTTTCGACTTGAAGGCTAAGTTATCAATCTCTTTCCATTTTCGAGTGCCTTTACAAACTACGTGCTTCTCAACAAGTTTCATTATCTAAGTTTCATTATCTCAGAGATGCGTAATCCGATAATTTTCTGCGGTAATTTTCCCGAACCTCTGTATATAATACCACAGCTTTCCGTAATTTGCTATATTCTTAATAAATGAAAACAATACATAATTCTTACTCGCCGATGAGTTAAAGATTCTTATCATGGAACAGTAGCCGCCTAGAGATGGGGGATAGCCGCGAATTAATATGAACACTGTCGATTATCTCCGGATTAGCCTAATTGACCGCTGTAACTTCCGCTGTCACTACTGTATGCCGGAAGGATCAGAACTTGACTATATCCTGCAACAGGAACTTCTCACCCATGAGGAATTGCTGACGCTATTGAAAGAGGTGTTTATCCCGGTGGGGTTTAAAAAGTTTCGCCTGACGGGTGGGGAACCGTTACTGCGTCCAGGCGTGGTGGACTTGGTGAGAGAAATTGCCGCACTGGATCAAACCGAAGATTTAGCGATGACGACGAATGCCTTTTTACTCGCAGGCATGGCACAAGACTTATATGATGCGGGATTGCGGCGGATTAATATTAGCTTAGACTCTCTCAATCCTGACACCTTTGACAAAATTATCGGGAATCGGGGGCGATCGCGCTGGCAAAAAACCTGGAACGGAATTCAAGCCGCACATCGGGTGGGGTTTGATCCCCTGAAATTAAATATTGTCGTAATTCCGGGCGTGAATGATGCAGAAGTTCTGGATTTAGCCGCCCTTACCCTTGACCGCCATTGGCACATTCGCTTTATTGAGTTTATGCCGATTGGCAATCCTGAATTATTTAGCGATCGCGCCTGGATTCCTTCAGAGGAACTGCGCCAGCAAATCCGCGATCGCTGGGGCTTAGTTGAGTCGAATGTGCGCGGGAATGGACCGGCTGATGTCTTCCAAATTCCTAATGCTTTGGGGACTCTCGGCTTTATCAGTCAAATGTCCGAATGTTTTTGCGATCGCTGTAACCGGATGCGCCTCTCTGCCGATGGCTGGTTGCGTCCCTGTTTACTTAATGAAACGGGTCAGATTGACTTAAAAAGCGCTCTCCGTAGCGGTGTTGATCTCGCCCAATTGAGAGCGCGAGTGCAGCAGTTACTAGCGATTAAACCAGACATCAACTTTAAACAGCGAGAGTCTGGTACTGATGGTTACTACACTCGCACCATGTCACAAATTGGGGGTTAGTGGGATTGCTGATAGTTCATCGTTGATTGCTGATTGCTATGAACCATCAACCATGAACTATGAACCATCAACCATGAACGAGCAACCAATCTACGCTTTCCGTGAATAGAACTCAACCACTAGCAGTTCATTGATTTGCAGGGCGACCCACTCACGCTCAATCACACCATTGACCTTCCCGGTGAATGTTTTCTTATCAAACTCTAAATGGCTGGGTAGATTTGCCAATCCGGGGTATTCCAGATTTTGTTCCACCAAACGCCGAGAGCGCTCATTATCTTTAACCATAATCACATCACCAGGACGGCATTGATAGCTAGCGATATTCACTTCCCTACCATTGACCATCACATGACCATGATTCACAAGTTGACGCGCACCCGGTATAGTACCTGCCATGCCTAAGCGAAATACGGTGTTATCCAGTCGCATTTCTAGCAGTTCTAGCAAAGCTTGACCCGTCGAACCCGTTGCCCGACGTGCTTTGCGAACATAGCGAAGCAATTGCTTTTCGGTGACTCCGTAGTTGTAGCGGAGTTTCTGTTTTTCTTCCAATCGAATCGCATATTCTGACCGCTTCCGGCGAGCTTGACCATGTTGACCGGGTGGGTATGAACGACGGGGGGATTTGCGAGTCAAACCGGGCAGATCGCCTAGACGACGGACAACCCGCAGGCGCGGACCTCGATATCGCGACATAGAACTTCCTTGTGTACCTAACTAATTTTTTACCCAAATACTTTATAGTACAACATTAAGGGGGCAGTTTTGAGTTTTGAGTGAGAGATTGTGTAGGGGCGGGTTTCACGACTATCGTTACTTTCTTCACCCAGATATAACTAAACCCGCCCCGATAGAGTACGACAGTTTCGAGCTGTAACAACCGTCAACGCATGACCAATGACAACGGACAACGGACTATTCCAATACTCGATGCCTTACAAGCCTGTGCTGGAGTCCCCCACGCACCGTTTTACGCCCCAGGTCACAAGCGGGGAAAGGGTATATCTGACAGACTGGCGAATCTATGGGGAAAATCAGTCTTTGAGCATGATCTTCCCGAATTACCAGATTTTGATAGCTTATTTGCCCCTTCAGGAGGGATTAAAGAAGCGCAAGCGTTAGCAGCAGCGGCGTTTGGTGCCGATAAAACGTGGTTTCTGGTAAATGGCTCAACCTGTGGGGTGATCGCAGCAATTTTAGCCACTTGTGGTACAGGAGACAAGCTAATTTTGCCTCGGAATAGTCATCAATCCGCGATCGCAGGTTTGGTTCTTTCCGGTGCGAGCCCAATTTTTATTACCCCAGAGTCCGATCCCTCTGGTGATTTGGCACACAGTATTACCCCAGACGCCGTAAGCCTTGCCCTCAAGGAACATCCGGATGCTAAGGCAGTGATGCTACTGTATCCGACCTATCATGGCGTGTGCGGCGATATCCACGCGATCGCACAACGGGTACATCACTACAATATTCCTTTGCTGGTTGATGAGGCACACGGGGCGCACCTTGCATTTCACCCAGATTTGCCGCCAAGTGCCATGTCAGCCGGGGCTGATTTAACCATACAGTCTACCCATAAGGTTTTGACGGCGATGACCCAAGCCTCAATGCTGCACATTAAAGGTCATCGCCTTGATCCGGAACGATTGAGTCAAGCGTTACAGTTTGTCCAGTCTACCAGTCCCAGCGCCCTCCTCTTAGCCTCTCTAGACGCCGCACGACAACAAATGATGTTGTATGGGGAAACGCTGATTAGCCGCACTCTAGGACTAGCTGAGGCGGCGAGGGAACAGATTCAGCAAATTCCGGGATTATCGGTGTTAGATGCCACAAATACTCCGGGCTGTTTTACCCTAGATCCGACCCGGTTGACGGTGAGAGTTACGGAGTTAGGGTTGAGTGGGTTTGCAGCCGATGAAATTTTTTGTGATCAGTTGGGTGTAATTGCCGAGTTGCCGACATTCCAACATCTGACGTTTATTCTGAGTTTAGGCAACACCACTGATGATATTCAGCAGTTAGTCCAAGCCTTTGCCCACTTAAGCCAACGCTACTGTCGTCCCGATTCTCGCCCTAGGCAGCATTTATACCAACCGGGAATGGTTTCAGGGTTAATCCTGGAACCGTCGATGTCCCCTCGCGACGCCTTTTTTGCCCCAAAAGAACGGTTACCTCTAGAACAAAGCGTAGGTAAAATTAGTGCTGAATGGATTTGTCCCTATCCTCCGGGGATTCCCGTTTTAATGCCAGGATGTGCGATCGCGTCAACTACAGTGGATTATCTGCGACAGGTTCAGCACTTGGGCGGCTATATTACTGGGTGTAGCGATCCTCGCTTAGAACGTGTAAACGTTGTCAAAAGTAAGGACTAATGACCAAGGACGAACAGAATGTCTTCTCCCCTGTGGCACTATACCACTCCTGGTATTCCCGATGATTTATTCGAGCGCTTGCCTGGTATTCCGCTGAGTAAGCGAGAAGTACGGTTACTGATTATTTCCGCATTGCGCCTAGAATCCCATTCCTTGCTCTGGGATATCGGTGCAGGGACAGGTACGATTGCCGTAGAAACCGGATTACTTTCTCCTCACGGTAAAATTGTGGCGGTAGAACGGGATGAAGAGGTAGCGAACCTGATTCAACGGAACTGCTCCCGCTTCGGCATTGAGAATGTTGAAGTTATCGAAGGATCTGCACCTGAATGTCTCCAAGATCTACCGGGAAAACCCCATAGAGCCTGTATTGAGGGAGGACGCCCGATTAAAGACATTCTTAAGGCAGTCTGGCATTACTTAGAACCCCAAGGTCGAATTGTTGCCACAGCTAGTAATTTAGAGAGTCTTTATACCCTCTCCGAAGGATTGGCTGAGTTACAAGCCCGTAATATCGAGGTTGTGCAATCCTCAATCAATCGCTTGGAAACCCGAGGTACTCATCAAATCTTTGCGGCTGTTAATCCTATGTTTATCCTCAGTGGGGAGAAGCTGGATTCTTGACATCCTCACCGCCCGACAAGGACGGTGATTCCCTACCAGTTAGTAGGGGTTTGGTTACCAAACCCCTACTACCCGCCCTCAAATTGACTAACGGCGAATGCTGCCCGATTGTTAATCTTAATGTAATAGTTTTATTCAGACAGTTAATTTCGACTGTCTTGTGTCAAATAAAGTTCTATGCCCTGGTCTCGGATTTTTAGTGGAATTGTAGCGATTACCCTAGCGATGGGGATGATTGTGGCTGGAGGATGGTATTTTACCCTCGGTCTCTGTGTCATCGTCTATTTGGGTCAACTGGAATATTTTGAACTGGTTCAGGCAAAAGGAATTGCGCCTGCGGCTAAAACGACGTTAGTTGTGAGTCAACTTTTATTGGTGACAGCCGCCCTTAACTCTACTCTGACGGATGCCGCCTTTCCCATTGCTGGAACCCTGATTTGTTTTTACCTGCTCTTTCAACCCAAGATGGCGACGATTGCGGATATTGCCGCTTCGATTTTGGGATTACTCTATGGCGGTTATCTGCCTAGTTACTGGATACGATTGCGCGTTGGCTTAGATGGAGGGGTTTCATTACCCTTGAATGCTACAGCGAGCATCCAGAGTTTCTCGTTCAATGACTCTTGGCTTCACCCTTGGACTAATCTAACGGTTTTGTCCCAAGGCTTAACCGTAACTCTACTGGCGTTTGCCTGTATTTGGGCAGCCGATATTGGTGCGTATAGTTTTGGCAAGTTTTTTGGTCGCACTCCCTTATCGAATATTAGTCCTAAAAAGACAGTAGAAGGGGCAATTTTTGGAATTTGCGGGAGTGGGGCAGTTGCTATGCTTGGGGCTTGGTATCTGCAATGGTCAAACTGGCAACTCAGTGGATTCGCTTTCGGTACGTTAATTGGAGTGGCTAGCCTTTTGGGAGATTTAACTGAATCCATGATGAAACGAGACGCTGGGGTCAAGGATTCAGGACAATTAATTCCCGGTCATGGCGGTATTTTAGACCGCACAGACAGCTACGTTTTTACCGCTCCCTTAGTTTACTATTTCATTACACTTGTGCTGCCTCTTTTACCACCTTTGAGTTAGGGGTTGCTGAATAAGTGTTGTGGTGAGGGTAGGGAACAGGGAACAGGCAACAGGGAACAGGCAACAGGGAACAGCTTCCTCCCAGTAATTGGACTCTTGGGCGGGTTTTGTGGATGTTGATAAGTTATCATCTGACGAGCTTACCTAAGTCTAGTAATCGCCATAGCGGTTAGGACGCATCTTATGGTAGAGACGTTGCATGCAACGTCTCTACAACCCTTACCCGCCCCAATACCATAAAATGAATTAATTCGGCAATTAATTGTCCTCAGAAGCTTCCTCAAGTTGCGTGAGAGTATAATGGGCAATAGCCAAACTTAAGCGCACCTGCTCAATGGGTGATAATTCAGACCATTCGACTGAGCCAATAGCGCCAAAGTCTTGATTACCTCGCATGGCGTAAGCCCACGGACGTGCAAAAACGAATAAATCATCTTCCGTCCAGTTGGGCAATAAGGGTCTAACGCATAAAACCAGCTGATCGGCAAGCGATATATCCATGGACAACGCCTGTTGAGCTTGATTGGCGATCGCGTCCAACCAAGACGACGGCACCCCAGAAAATCGTTCAGCCAATGACCGCTTTAGCGAGGCGGAACCGGAAGAATCTGAGGGCGTTAGCAATGTCCAGCACTGGTGCAAGCGATTGAATAGGGTTTGTGATCCCGATGTAATTTCTGCTTTGGTTTGACAAGCATCTAGAGAAAATCCCGCTTCCAGATCTGCCAAATAGTCTTGGGCTTCAGGTTCAGCGGGATTCCAGGGATAACAATCGTCCTCAGTTTGCCAGAGTGCCTCCAGGAGTTCTCCTTGGGCTTGACTTAAAGCATCCTGATAATTTTGGTATGGTTTATGTTGACTGGTCATAATACCCCTTATGTGATCTTTGGTGGTGATGAAAATTGATAGGAATAGCTACATCAGCACTCTCGAAGGTTCCGTAATCGTTCCGAAAATAAAGGTTAGTGCCAATAATTGGCAGAACTTCTAGAACCGTTGAATTGAGCCGTGTGCCTCTCGACTCGAATCTCTCTGAGTCTAAGATTTGTTAAATTTTTGGCTTAAAGGTTTTCAATAATAAACTCCAGGGTTTGACTCTGAGTACTGCCAAATTTTAACTGACTACCCGACTCCAATGGCACTTCCTGATGGTGGATTTTCTGCCACCCATCTGCTCGTAAAATATGAGTGCCGTTGCGAGAAAAATCACGCAGGAAGTAAGTCGGGATTTGTCCGGGATGAGTGAAGGTATCGCGACAGATAATTTCTGCATGTTTATAGCTCACCCACATTTCCTCATCCAAAACCAAATCATTCTCCTGCCCGCGTCCCACCCGCATCAGTGCACCGCGAATTCGCCAAACTTTACCCATCGAGTTTAAGGAGCGTAAGCAAGCGGTGGGCGTTTGTACACCATTCCAGTTGCTCGGCATCGGCGGCAGCTCAGTAATCCCTTCTTCTAAGAAAGCAATTAACTGTCCTTGAAACTCCGGATGCATATACAGCACAGGTAACGTCCAAGCCGGTTGGTTGAACTTATAAAGCGTGAGTAATTGTTGTCTGGCAACAGCGACAGCTTGGTCAATCGGCATCCCGGTAGCTAGGGCTTGGGCAAGACTTTGGATAAAACTCAAGGCTTCGTGATCCGCGATCGAGTCACGCATACCCAAAACAGCGGGGACACCATGTTGAATTAACACTTCAGCCAAACTACTCCGGGGGATGGTTTGACCTTCCACCTGATCCGGTTGAGCGCCCCAACAGGTATTGAATACCGCCAAGGTTACCTGATTCCGAACTAAGACTTGAGCGAGTTCCGTACCGTTAATTGGCGCATCCGGACTGAGAAATAATAAACCTCCATCTGGAGCAGGTTCACCATGACCCGCATAGAAAAGGATATTGTAACCTCCTGTGTCTAAAGCGGCAATTAAGTCAGCGGGTGTTGGCTCTAGCAGCTTTTCCACAAAACAGGGAACGGCTGTGGGGTTGAACTTTTGACAAGATTGGAAGGCATTTTCTAGAACCGTTGCCTCTTGTTCAAGCTGTAAGCGAGCCGCTGAGTGATCACCCCCGGAGCGATGAACATCTTGTCCAAAGACGAGCAGGATATTCAGGGCTTGATCATGGCGGATCAGCGGTTTGAGAGAGTCAACATTACTCGTCGTGCGGCTAAACAGCAGTTGAGTAGACAGAGAAATAGCAGGTTTGCCTGCCATTTCTTGCATAATTTCCCAGGGGAGGGGAATCAAGTCAGGATGTCGAATTTCCAAGCGCACGCGCAGGGATTTATTTTGTCCCCGGGCAATACCCCGACTTTCCGCCAACGTTGTTTGAATCGAACCCGCAAACAGCCAATTCCACAAGTCTATTCCCAACTGCTGCATCAGCCGTCCCCCGTAGCTAGTCGTCTGCGGTGTAGAGTTTTCGCTTTGGGGCGATAGGGTTGGTGTTGGTGTCGGCTTAGGCGTCAAGGGATGAGGCAGGGGTAATAAGGGGGGCAAATTCCCCGTGGAAAACATTTGTTGCCAAGCCAACCAGGTTTGAGTCAAAGTGGGAGACCAAATCGAGTCATGATGAACATAACCCCCAGGATAAGGAGCTTCAATCACCCACACGGCAAAGTTATCTACCCCAGCCGTAGACAGACGTGCGATCGCTAAACTGAGGCAAGGAGTTTCGATATCAGACATTCAACGCCCAGATGTAGAGCAACATTATCAGTTTTTGATAAGTGACAGACCAAATCGGAATCAAACTAAGACAGCGCCGGAAACTCGGAACCGTTTGGGAATTAGCCAAGTTGAGAACCTTATACAATATGGTACTATTCCGCTCTAATAGTGGCTACGTTCCATGGGTAAGCCAGCGGATGCTTCACTTTTTTGACACGGAAGGGGGAGAATTCAAAGCCTCTCCAAATAAAAAAATATATTCCGCTTCCCTCTCCTTGAAGGAGAGGGCTAGGGAGAGGTTTGGAGAGAGGTTTGGAGAGAGGTTTCCCAGATCCCGACCAAAAGTAAGGAATGTAGAGAGGTAGCACGCTACCTCTCTACTCGTACTCGGTTAAGGAGAACTTGGGGAAGGCGTTGACGCTTCAGATTGAGGCGTCGTTGCACATACGCCTTTTTGTGCCAATGTTGCATTAACATTTAAGTCAACATTTGAGCGAATATTGACAACTTTTATCCAACCCCTCTCTCCTGGCTGTACCTGAGGATAAATGTTGCTGCGCCGTTTGGCGTCCGCTAGGGTAGGGGATGCTGGGGTAGAGTCGGCAGACTGTTTAATAGCTGTCTGTATCGATTGCGTCTCGGCGTTTTCCGTCCCCGTCGAACACACTCTCAATTTGAGCCAATCCTCTTCCCCAGAATCGGACGATTGACGAATCACTTGCAAGACACTCCCTCTGGGAATTGACCGAATGGGTGAGAGATTTTCCTCCGGAGGCTTTAATCGGAGTAGCAACGGAACATCTTGTCCTTCGGAATTCGTAATCGTTGAGCGAGTCACCCGCATCAGCGCCAAGTTCTCCAAGGAGGAAACCGTTTCCGGCGTTGGTGTTGAATCCCTTGTTGGAGATGGTGTCACCGATACGGATACTGGGGCATCAACATTAGAACTCTGCCTAACAAATGTTGGAAGCCAACGCCGGGGCAATAATACGTAAGCCAGTCCTGTACCCACAACCAAAAGAAAAACAATTGCCAACATTAATCCCCAAGGACGTCGCTTGGGTCTGATCAGTTGTTGGGTTTTCATTGTCGAAGGCACAATTGCGGCTGTCGTTGGCGTGTTCGATGCCGTTTCCGATGTTGTCGGCACAGACAACGATTCCGGCTGAGGCGGCGCAAGTTCTGTTGGTGCTGTTTCTGCTGATGCCGTTACCTGACAGTAGACCAGCGCCAAGGTAACATTATCATGACCATTTTGCCGATTGGCAATTTCGATGAGATGGTCGGCGGCGGTTGGTACATCACGCTGTCCGTCCAGGATCGGCAGAATTTCGGTTTGCCAGTATTGTTCCACTCGGTCATGGTCACTGAGACCATCGGAACAGAGCAGAAATACACTATCTTCGTCCAGGATAAACCGCTGGGTTGTTGGATGTAATGTGGTAGACGATGCCATGCCCAAAGCCTGGATTAATGAGCCAGAGCTGGGTTGTTGCACAGCATACCGATAAAAGGTGTAACCCAATCGCACTTCACGGGAGGCGAGATCATCATCTTGGGTAATTTGATGACACCCTTGGCGCGTTACCCAGTAGACGCGACTGTCCCCGACATGGGTGATGTATATTTCATGGGCGCTGGTTTGAGCCATGACCAGGGTTGTACCCATCCGCTGTCGCTCAGAGCGATGTTCGCTATCATTTTGCTGGCTGATGGCGTCATTAGCGTCACAGGCGGCTTGTTCAAGTTGTAGCGTCAGATGGGTTGGGTTCCAATGGTCGCGATCAAAATGGAGGCGTTCCACTTGCTCTCGCAAAACGTTGATGGCTAATTCCGAAGCCACTTCACCCCCTTCATGTCCGCCAATCCCATCACAGACGATCGCTAAGGCATTTTCATCGGTTGAGCGACTCCATAGTTGTCCAATGGGTGGGTAACAAGCATCTTCATTGTGGCGGCGAACTGGACCCGAATCCGTACCTGTAAAAATCTGATAATGACGCGATTGCCCTTGTCCACAGTCTTTGATTCCCTGATCAAGCAGTCCCACCAGTTGTTCGGCGGTGCGAATTTTTCCTTGGGTCAATTGATCACAGAGTTGCCCGAAAAACTTGTTTATGACCGAGGAGGCGTCAGGTTGGAGTTGAGACCAGCACTGACCCAGTTGTTTGAGCGTTGGTGCGGCGGGTTCATCTCTCTGAAGTTCTAGTAGATGCAGGATAGAGGATTCTGGACGCAGCCAATCGAGATTGAGTAAACTTGTCGCCACTCCTTCACTGCTTAAGGGTTGCCACAGGTTAGCGATTTGCCACAACCAGTTGAGTTGGCGTATCGCTGTTGCTTCTTGCCAAACTGTTCTCAGGGGAGGAAAGAGTTCTCCTTGAGACCCAGCTATATCGGTTTCCAGAATCGGCGCATCTTCCAATAGCCAGATTTCTGAATCTTGGCGTCTTTCACCGCCTGTCAGTCGCCCATAGACTTGGGGAATATGTAAGCGATAGGGAGAGAGTCTCAAATAGGGCAACAACTCCTCCGGAATGTCTTGAGGGGTATCCGGTGGTGTTGCTGGTTTTGTATCCAGTACAATCCGTTCCTTGACCAACACATAACGGTTGGCAATTAGCGATTCGGGCTGATAGGCTTCTATCCCCGATCCTAGCGCCCACAGATAACGCCGTTTCAAGGGCGTGCGACAGTTCTGACAAAACTTATTGACAGGGGGATTGGCAGCCTGACAGCGGTAGTTAGGGCAGTGAAGGGTTGCTGCAGGATTGTCCATGGAAACACTCTTGGCTACATCTAGCTAGGGGTAATTGGGCGGTTGAAGTCGCACTGCCGCGATCGCAATGCATATCCATTTCCATTATGGGATCATTTAAATAAGCCTACTGATTACAAATTCTAGCGTCTGATTTGAGAAGTCGTTCACTCATCGGAGGGATAAATGGTGGTAACCGACTCGGATTCTTGATCGGGTTGGCGATTCGTCAACTCAAGGTAACTATGCCGCAAGAGACGGGGCCAGAGCCATAAAAAGTAAAACCACCAAACAAAAATGGGGGTAGCCACTATCAGGGTTATCCAAGGCGTTTTGGCTAGCATCCAACTCCCCGCGATGATTACGGCTCCGGTCAGGAGAATCGACCAAGGCTGACACCACCAGGGTTTATAATTCCAAGGATTCAAGGGATCTTTGACAGACAATAGTTGCCTCTACGGGAAAAAATAACTTTATTTATAATACTTTTTTTGGACTTAGATATAGCGCGGGACTTATGGTTCCTCCCCCAAACGCCCATCGTTTGTTAAAGAGTATCAACAGATATGCCTAAGCCCGATTATGACACCTCCGATGATCACTCCTTTGAAGAGCTGAACTCCCCTGCGAGTGTTGAAATCAAACAGCTTATGGAGCAAATTGAGAACTCCCATGACCTATTGTACAAAATGATTAACTTGGAAATGTGGGCATTAGCCGAAACGATGGATGAGTTTATCCCAGGTTTTTGGAGTCGTTTTTTGGAAAATCGTCGTTTAACCCTCAAACAATTCCTGCAAAACAATTCTCACTCTAGAAAGAGGTAAATCACCCCATAGATTTTCTAGAATCACACTAGACAGGCAAATTACAAGGAGCTTTTTATGAATAAGCCAGAACGCCCAGATACCCATGATACGCTCAATCCCGGTGATAAAGTCTCGCCAGAGGAGCAAACCCTGGAACAAAAATCTGAGAAAGTCGCGGTTGATGCTCCTGATATTACCGGTGATCACATCGAAGTCCCAACCTACTTCAACGTCAAAGACGAAAATGGGCAAGAAAAAGCCTTACACCATATTGAGGATGCTGAAGAAATTTCTGATGTGATTCGCCAAGCACGCACCGATGAACAAGGCAATCGCACTTGGCGTTAGAGTTGGACTTACGAGTCCTGAGACACGACCTGCGGCAATCCCATGCTATAGTTCATTACCCGACACTCCAGGTTGTAGCTAATTTCACCCTTTTGCAGGAGCGATCGCATGTAATGCTCTAAATCCGAGCCGATGCGGCGAAGATTATACTCTGTCAAATCTTCACCGCTATAGGCTTCTACGAAATCATCAAACTTACGATAGATTTTTTGCAGGGCATCTTCACTCCAATTAAATTCATTATCGGGGTCAACGTCTAGTGTTAAAACGTTGTCACTCTCAACTAATTCACTGTTTAGCACCTCGGCAGCGTAGATGCGAATGTGACGAGTTGTCGATTTAAGCAGCATGGAAACCCTCCTAGTCTGGGCTATATTTTACCTTAATAATTGTAAATCTTTGTAAATACACTGCCGCCTCTCAAAGGCTAAACCAACTTATCCACAATTGGGTAAAGTGAGACAAAACAAGGGCGGTGTATATTTCTTATGGAGTCAAACTCGCCCCGACAAATCTGTGTCCCCTGCGTCCGGAGAACCCACGGCTTTAACCTGATGGGATTCTTGTGTCCTATGGAGTCGGAGTGTAAATTAAAACAGTCAGTCTTAGCGACATAATCCATAGCTTAACCCAATATGCACGATTCGATGGATGATATCGCCAAACAAGCTCACCAGGGCAGTGTGGCGGCGATAATTCAAATTCTGAATCAACAGTTAGCCGATGATCGCGTCAGAACCCGAGCGGTTTTTGCTGATGGCGTGTTGCACCTGTTGTGTGAAGCACCTGTCGTCGAACCCCTGGATCGCTCTGTTCTCATCAACCACATCCAAAAAATTCTGGAAGATATTGCGCCGCGTAACATTCGTCGGGTAAACATCAACAGTCGTATTGTGCAGGAGCAACAATTGCTATGGTTAGAAGAAATAAGCCGTAATCCAGACCATCTTTTATGGTCTCAAGAAATCGTGCTGAGTAAGCCTAACCTGCTTCAGCAATGGATCAAGGCATTCAAATCTCCTAAAGTTGAACCCAAGAAGAAAACTCAGCTTCCCCAGGTATCCTCCCGCAAAGTTAAACAAAACCCTCGTTTCCAGCGCCATTTTGTCAGTGGTATTAGCGTTCTTGTTCTCTTACTCTTAGCCGGTTGGTTGGTTTACGATCGCTTAATTCCCTCTCCTTACGCCAGTACCACTCCTCAAGAACCAACTCCTCCCCCCACACCTGTCTCACCTTCAACAACAGCCCCCTCAACAACCGCAACACCTTCAGATCCCTTTACCCAAGCTGTTCGGCTCGCCATTGAAGCTGATGCTGAGGGGAAAACGGCGAATACAGCCGCTCAGTGGTTAGATATAGCGGCGAGGTGGGAGAAAGCATCAACTCTGATGAGTAGCGTTAACCCGGATCATCCCCGTTATGAAACTGCTAGAGATCGGGTTATCCTTTATCGCCAAAATAGTCAACTGGCTCAACAGCAGGCAAAACAGAGACAATCTCAATAGTGTCATTTGTCCTTTGTCATTTGTCATTCGTCATACTCGCTTCCCAAAGAAGCCAGCTAGTCACTTGTCCTGCGCGGCGTGAACAGAGATGCTCATAAACGAATGAAATCATGCACCTCGCTGCAGTGAGGCGACATTTATCAAAAAAATGAACTTTGTTGGTATATCGTTTATCAGAACGGGAATACTAAGTATGACCATCTATCTTTGAGCCAGTTGTATCAGCAGCAACCGTTTCAACAATCCATCCTTTGACTGATGTCTGAAGACTAATCCGAAAATTAATCCCTAAGCCTTGTAGCACTTGGGGAAAGCAGGTGAAACGTCGGACATGTCTTCGCGAAAACTGTTGCCGCCGTTCTTACCTAGGAGCATAGAGGTATTCACTCATGCATTACCCGCCTTCATCGAGTCCACTGGGACAACAGATTATTTCAATTATCATTGCTAGTCCCAATCCACAGACGTTATTGGCGAGTATTGCCCAGGTATTAGGTGAGGCATTTCAGGTTGATTGTTGTTTAATTGCAGCGTTTTGCCCAGAAATCGCCAGGGAACATGTCAGGTTGGCACAAAATGTTCAAACTAACCAAGCGAGTTGGGTTTCGTCTTTCAACCCAACCGACAACGTTGACTCATGCCCAACGGCAATTCCCCAGATGGGATTATGGTATGCCGAGGGCTACTCAGGGCGACAACCTCAACTCCAAACACTAGGGCAATACCCATCATTTCTGACTGTGGCGGGAGAACCCTTGGCAATTCGGGATATTCAGGAGTCTGATCCGGAGTTGGCAGATCAACGGTGTTGGGATTGGCTCCCGGTTAGGGCAGTGTTAAGGCTTCATACCTGGTGTCAATCAAGGGTCAATGGGATGATTGTGTTAGGGCGATCGCAGCCTTATGATTGGACAATACAGGAGAAACAACGGTTAAGTGAGGTGGCTGAATCTGTAGCCGTTGCCATCGCTCACGTTCAGCTTACCCAGCAAGTCGATCAGTCTAAACGATACCAGACGCTACTTTCCCCACTCAGTCAGTTTATCCAGAGCGATCGCAATCTGGATGAAACAATGGCACAAGTGGTTGCCAGTACCACTCAAGCACTTCAGGCAGATCGGGGTTGGCTACTGCTATTTAATCATAATCATGCTCTAGATCAATCGCATCAAGATGGCAAGCATCAGCCACCAATTGAGGTTAAAGTTGTTGCTGAATGGTTTACCCCTACGCTTGATCAATCAGTTCAGCTAAACTCCCAACGATTACTCAATCAATCCTTCCGGTTATCCGACTCTGGCTTATGCCAACAGGCTTGGAAACAGACGCCTGAATCGGTTGCGATCGCGGATTGGGCAAATACTCCAATCGGAACTCAAGAAATCTCCCTATTTGAGGAGGCGATTAGCCATGGGGTGTTAATGGTTCCCCTGTTTCACACCTTTAGCAATGGTTCTCAACACCTGAAACGGGTGGGATTTTTGGTTGTCCAACAGGATCAGCCGCGTTTATGGCAAGGGGATGACATTGAATGGATCAGATGGGTGGCGACGCAACTGAGTGAGTTGATTCACCAGCATCAAAGCCAAACGCCAGAACCCTCCCGCCTTAA
>JGI11970J13683_102974_pt1 | contig 17967 bp, 15 predicted proteins | sample ElkSlonscriptome_15_FD_13683 | JGI IMG/M metagenome (IMG submission 13683) | reverse complement strand
CAGGGGAAGCTGGGGAAGCCGGGGAAGCAATGATACATTTTCCCTGATAGCGGTGCAAGGGTATGAAAGGGTTTTACCTTATGTCCTTGAAGATGAGCCAATGTCAATCCTGCTCAAAGCCTTGATAGATAAGGGTTTTGGAGTTGTGCAGCAAACCCTAAATAAACGATCCCAGGGGGGAAAACCAAAGCCATTAGAATGCCCTCCCCTTGACAAGGAGAGGGTTAGGAAGATGTCAAACCAATGGATATATCGTGTCCCTGCGCTGTCTCTTAGAGACATCAAATAGGCTTACATGATTCCTAATGTGTGCAGAACTCCTTGACCCGAAAAGTATTCAACGAATAGGGCAATAATGAAGCCTAGCATGGCTAGACGACCATTCCAAATTTCGGCTTGGGGGCTAAAGCCAAATTTCCAAGCATTGCGTTCTTCGGGACTGGTAATGGTTTCGGGTGCTGGTGTATTTGATGGGTTTGTCATAGTGCAATTCTCCGCTTTAGTTATCTATAATTGCCTTTGTAAACAAATGTAACCTGGATTGAGGCTAACGTTATCCCTCTTAGGTGGGAAACTTATTCAGCAGCCCCTAGAATACCCGTCTATTGACACTCAGCCGATTAAAGCGCGGGGGCTTTCACCTCCGCTATCCTGTAACTTGATACGGATGGATAATGTTGTACTCCTACAAATTATGCTGATCGATTTAGTTCTGTTGATAGCTGCTGCCAATCGGGTAATCGAGCATCCTGTGTCTGCCGTTGAGAAACAACTATTCTCTGCAAAACTCTAAAATTCTCTAAAAATGCCATGTCTTCGATATCAATCTGGGGTTGTTGGCAAAGATCGACATACCGTCGGGCGTTTAAGGATAACCAGAGTTCTAAATCACTTAACATTGACTTCAGCCTAAACTTTGTCTCAGTTTAGCTTTGTAGATTCGAGAGCAATAGGGAATATTTTCGGATATTTTACTCACTAAATTAAGAGGAACCTGGTAAAAATACGCAAGAAAATACTTTGGTAATTAATCTACCAGTAAGGAGTAAAGTTCATTTTGAGCAATTACCTGCTCGTAGAAAAGCTTATTCTATCCTGGAACAGTCTTGCCCACCCTACATAAAATCTAATCAAGTATCATTCCTCACCATTAACAGGCGATAGATGAGGGTAGGATAGGGAGAGGCTAACTACTGAATGTTTTTATCTCCGGTTCTCTCACCGGATTTACTAGCAAATTAAACCGCCTTTGTCAAGACACCCCCATCTGGAGCTTGATAAAATCAATCACGGTTGCTAATCCGTCCTGAGTCTTTAAATTTGTAAAGACAAATGGCTTATCACCTCGCATCTTTTTGGCGTCTCGTTCCATAACACCCAAATCAGCCCCAACCATTGGCGCTAAGTCTATTTTATTAATCACCAATAAATCCGATTTAGTGATTCCGGGTCCACCTTTGCGGGGAATCTTGTCACCAGCGGCGACATCTATCACGTAAATCGTCAAATCGACGAGTTCTGGGCTAAAGGTGGCGGCTAGGTTATCCCCCCCACTTTCTAAGAAGACTACATCTAAGGGGGTGAACTTCTGTTCTAACTCTTCAATTGCGGCTAAATTCAGGGATGCATCCTCCCGAATCGCCGTATGGGGACAACCTCCCGTTTCCACACCCCGGATGCGATCGCGCTCTAATGCCTTAGAGTTTACCAGAAACTGGGCATCTTCCTGGGTGTAAATATCATTGGTGACAACAGCAATTTGATAAGATGCCCGCATCGCCTTGCACAAAGCATCCAATAAAGCGGTTTTTCCGGAACCTACTGGTCCTGCAATACCAACGCGAAATGTACTCATCAACCGTGCTTGAGATGTGATTTATCAACTATAAATTTACTATTATTTTTACGGCTTTTCTGCTTTTCGAGTTATGTTCACTCAGATGGTATCACATCATGAAAGAGGCGATAGTCGATAATCCGCCGCCCATCTCGACCTTGGGTGTGCCAAAGCAAGATATTGTGCTAGGGTTTCATCCTCCTTTCATGCGTGAAATGAGTGACTATGCAGTGGGCTAAAAGCAGCAGAATTAAAGACACTCGCGTGATGGACAAGCGCGATCGCACATTAAGTCCACCTGTTGTGATGATGTATGAAAGTGACGGAGGCGATCAACTAATGATCCTCAGTCCTCCAACCTCCCGGAATTAATTTGTTTGTCCAAAGTCCAAAAAGTTAGATGTAGGGGCGGGTTTAGGGAATCAATCCAGCTAGTCACCGATAAAGGAACAACAAAACCCGCCCATTCCCCCACCGCAAGACAATCAATTAATCCAAAACCGGCAATTAATCCAAAACCGGACAACAAAACCTACCGGATTGCTAAGAAAGGTGGAGTCGGGCGGGTTTTGTGGAAAGATGATCGGTGGCTCCATTAATTTTATCCCTAAACCCGCCCCTACATTGGATTTTATATCCCGATATCAGATTTTCCTATGAACCTGAAACCCGATCACAAAACCCATCTGATTGCTAAGTGCGATCGCACCTTAAAAATGTCGGGGTGAAAGGTGGAGTCGGGCGGGTTTTGTGGAAAGATGATCGGTGGCTCCATTAATTTTATCCCTAAACCCGCCCCTACATTAGATTTTATATCCCGATATCAGATTTTCCTATTTTTATTGATTAGTCAGCGCTTCAGCTTAAAGCGCTAAAGCGCAAACTAGAAACTCTTAAGCCTGGGAACTGGTGAACTGATCTCCCTTTTCCTCATAGCTGAAGCCTTGTTTTTCACGAACTATAGCTAAACCTTCTTGCAGTGCTGTCAAGCGATCGCCCATCCAGTGATGTCCGGGAATTAAGCCAGCAATGCCTAACTTTTCTAACCGACTTTTTATCTTCCCAGTTGCGCCAACAACAATCACCTCTCGTCCTTCATAAATCGCCTCTTGAATCGCATTTTCGATCGCCAAGGAAGACGTTACGCCCAGGATAGGAACTTCACCTAAATCGACAATCAAAACATCATAATTGGCAATGGCGTTGTGTTCTCTGGAAATGGCTTTGGCGACACCAAAAATCATCGGTCCACTCAGATGGAACAGTAAAACTCGCCCATTCGCCACATCTAAAATCTGCTTTTCCTCATCAGTGAGAACAATCTGATCATCCGCATCAGTAATCGCTTTAACTGCATTTGCTTGTAATTTTGATAGGTTTTCGATGGTTAATATATTCGCGATAAATACGCCAACGGCTACAGCGATCATTAAATCCACAAACACCGTTAGTAGTACCACACCATAGACAATCCCCGCTGCTTTCCAAGAGATTTTGTGAACTCGCTGGAGAAAACCCCAATCAATGATATTAATCCCAACTTTTAAAACAATTCCCGCTAAGACAGCAAGGGGAATTGTAGAGGTTAAAGGTGCTGCCCACAACACCACGATGAACAGCACTAAAGCACGGCAAATACCCGATAATGCCGTGCGTCCACCTGCTTGGATATTCACCACCGTTGCTGTGGTTGCTCCAGACCCGGCGATCCCACCACATAGACCCGTAATTAAATTAGCAACACCTTGACCAACTAACTCTTTGTTGGACTTGCAGTCTTGTCGAGTTAGACTTTCAGACACGAGACAGGTTAATAGGCAATCGATAGAACCTACCGTCGCCAATACTATCGCATTCACGAACATTAACCGCGCATTTCCTGGCGTAAAAGCAGGCATTTGTAGCTCAGGTAAACCCGGTGCAATTTCTCCAATCGTGCCGATTGTGCGAATCTCAACACCACTAAACAAAATCAGCGAAATGGCTGTCCCAATCACTAAAGCCACCAATTGAGGCGGCATCACTTTTTTAAATTGAGACGGGTAAAAGAAAAGAATCGCTAAAGTTATGGCTCCTAAAATTGTTTCCCAAGGATCGATATTCGTGATTAGAGTCGGCAGATTTTGAATCACACCCAGGACAGCCCCTGGAGGAGTTTCTTGTCCCAAGAAAGGAGCCAGTTGCAGAAAAATCAGAATCACGCCAATTCCGGTCATAAATCCGGAAATGACGTTATAGGGCAACATGATAATATATCGCCCTAATCGTAATACCCCAAAGATAATTTGAAAGACTCCTGCCATCATCACCACCGTGAATGCCAGGGGCAGATAATTGTCCGGATTATCCGCTTGAAGTCCAGCAATTACAGCGGTTAAAATAACCGTCATTGGGCCAGTTGGCTCAGAAATCAGGCTCGGTGTACCCCCAAATAAGGCAGCAAAAAATCCAACTAATATTGCCCCCCATAACCCCGCCGCAGCGCCAGCACCTGAAGCAATTCCGAAGGCTAACGCCATGGGTAAAGCAACAACAGCCGCCGTCAACCCGCCAAAAATATCTCCTTTGAGGTTGCGAAAGTGGATTTGATTGGTTATCATTAAACGTTTGTCTCTATTAACAAATCAAAAATCAAAGTTACCAGAAGTAATAAGTTATAAGTCAAAAATTACCGTTGAACCAGCATTTTTAGGGACACGATATATCGTATCCCTAGCTTAAGCAAGCTTGGTGCAGAAGTCCTAATTTATTGCTGATGAATACCCACAAGGAGACTTATGATTTCCATAGAGTATATCATAGTGATTTTACAATTTGCAATAAAATAGAGCTGTCGCTATGGAGGATAGGCGCACGTCGGTAAAGGGCGCACGTCGGTGCGCCCCTACGTTTCTGGGCGTGTGGTTAATACCAAATCTGGGTTAGCCACCCCCTTTATAAGCTAGTCCGCGCAGGCGGACTTTGCTTGTTTAGCTGCGACTTCTAGTCGCTAGGGCTTCTCTTTAACAGCACCGCTTGAGAATCGGCTAACTCAAAGCAGCGTAAATCTGCTAAGTGATCACCACTATCCAAACCCGGAGACGCGATCGCGACTTCCCATTCGCTCATATCCAATTGCAGCCAGTCTCCCACAGTAACAGTCATCGGTTCTCCCCCCATGTGCGCGACTATAGCGATTTGTTGATCATGATCATCCGGATTACTGCGAACCCCGTAATATACCGTCCGTTCCTCATCACTGATTTTATTGAATCGATCAATTCCAGCTAAATTGTGACCTAACCAGGGATGAGCATGGCGGAAACGACGCAAGCTCATGTTATACTCTGTTCTTGCTGCATCAAGCTTGTCCTCATAGTGAGAGACATTACACAGTTCGTAACAGTCTTCCATGAACATCAACGCGAATGACTTGAGCTTTTCAAGGGTCAACCCTTTCAAGAAATTCACCATTTCTGGCTTATTCAACTTTTTCAGCGGCTCAATATCACACTGATCCGTATTGTCTCCCAAACAGAACTGGCAAGCCTGGACAACCTCGGCAAGATTGTAATCCTTTTCAGTCATGGCAACTTGCAGCGCCCTGCCAAACTCCCGCAATTCCTCTAGCTGACTAAATCCCAAGGACTTCAACCGACTGAAACTTTCCGGCGCATCATAGAGTTCTGGCGTCACTTGCCAATCCAAGAACCCAACTTCTTCAGAAACCACCTTGACCCCATAGCGTTCATCGGTATTGCGGAAAAACATCCATGGGGCGTGCATTGTCGCATTGATAAAGTCCATGGGCAATCCCGGACTGAACCCATACACCCAAAGCGTCACCGCCTGGTTATCGTAAGCATTATTTAATACTTCTGGCAGCGTACTGCCTAAATTCCAATTAATCTGGGCATCTAGCGGGATTTGATTGCCCCGGCGCACCGTATCATGATTACCACAACCGGTGATCCAATGATCCCCTTCAAAGATCACCTCACACACCCGACGCCATTTGCGATCCCAAAACTTTTCTAAGGCTGGGGTGTTATGGGCAAAAATCAGGGGTCCCCATTGGAACGATTCCGGTTTCAGGTTAATTAATTCCCGGTACGTCGAGATCTCTTCCCATCCTTCAGCGGGCCAGGGACGACCATCTTCAAAAATGGTAAATAAGAGTCGTTGATGTCCCTCAATATCCTGAACCACATCACTCATCGCCAGCAGATAGGCGTCATCATATTCCACCAGTCCAGACAGAGGATTAAAGAAGCGGAAATCTTGACCCCCATCAATACGCACCCCATCAGCGCCCGTATTAATTTTACGCCGCTGCATTTCCAAAAACATCGCCCGTACTGTCGGTAACTGATGGTTCAAGTCTTGACCGTACATATTCGGACCTTTGAGGAACTGGCGATGCAGGAGTAACTCCGATTGGTTATCTGCATGACCATACACCAGGTCATAGATAATTTGAATTGGACCGGTGGGAAAATTATGCAGGGTGGCGATAAAGTCTACCAATTCATCAGGGCGCAAGCTACCCAAAAGCGCTGCATTTGTAGCACTCGATCCTAAGATTGGCACGTCATAGCCCCAATCCTGGGTATGGGGTTTCCTCAGTTTAATTTGCAGGTCATCTTCATCTTCGGCAATACAGACGAAAAATTCACTTTCTGGACTGTATTCATCTCGATACTCAATCGTGGGTTCCATGGGGAGTAGCTGAATGGCATCGTAACCCACGTAGTTTTCTTCGGCTGGGGTTAAGGGAAGATTTCCAGCTAATTTACTGGCAATTTGGCGATAAATACGGGTTAATCCCTCAACCGTTCCCTCTTTAGAGGCGGTGCCAATATGAAGCTGTAAAATGTTCCGGGGGGCTGGCACACGCGGAAAGGTTAGGGGATCAGAGCGGACGCTGGTGGCTTTGAAGTAATCCAGATCAGCTCGTTGTTTCTGTAAGCTTGCCATATCATACAGTTCAGCCGGTCCGAACACCCCATAAGGCATGGAATAGGGAATTGTATCTCGAATCGCTTGTAGGTTCCCTTGTTGATCGACAAAGCGCAGCCAGTAGAATGATCCCATCTGCTCCCGGTTTCCGGGACGCATCCCAGCGATGACACCCCAATGGTATTCCCCTTCTTGTTTTAAGAATAGGCGATCGCGACGAAAGGAGACGGTTTGCTCAACCACCCGACAATCAATCGGCTCAAGGGGGGTTAAGACTTCCAGATAGATTTCCATCTTCCGCATCACCTGCGCCAACAACCGAGGGGTCCAGAAGCCAATTTCGGTTAACCCATCGGAACGGTAATGCGCCCCCAAGCGTCCGGCTATGGCTTGAGCTTTTTCAAAATAGGTGGCGTCTGAATGCTCAATGGTAGCTGCCCAATCTATGACGTCTTGGGTGGCATCTTCAACCAATCGGATGGACGGTTTTGTATCAACTTTCACAGTAACTTAATCTCGCAACCACTACCCAACTGCTGTACAGGTAACTAAATCCTGACTTTCGGGATCGGTCTACCTGTACGGCGAATTCCCGTCAAGTTTAACAGTCCCACAGCTTCTCTGAGAGTAAAACACTGTCATTCGTCATTTGTCATTGGTCATTCGTCATTGGCTTCCCCATCTCCTGATAACTGATACCTGATACCTGATAACTGATAACTCCCCCAACACCCATTAGGGTATAACTCTGAGACAGCCACGACACATTAACTGTCCTGGGGTTAGAGTGAGTTCTTTGAGATCAACCTCTGAGCCTAAATCAATCGTGAACGGCTCCAATGCGATCGCATGAGCGTTAAGTTGAATCTGGAGGGGGTGCAGTTGCAGATGTTGAGGCGTTACCAGTTGAATCCCGGCATCAATCTGAACCAGGATTTCCTGAGTCTGTGGGTGTGTCACTGTTCCTTTGAGGGTGAGGTGTTGCCCATCAATCTTAATCTGCTGCCAACTTATGGTAGACGGGTTTAGAGGTGGATACTGATCCGGTGGATTATAAGAATTAATAAAGGTATTCAGTAATTCGGTTAAAGCATTTGATAATAAGGGAGCGTCCAGAGAGGCTTGCAGGTCGCTCTCTCGCAGTATAAGTTGACCCGTAACTGGGACAGGTTCTAGGAGTTGTAAGGGTTTGCCTTTAAACACCTGAGTAAGATTGAAGCGAATATTTGTTCCATCTAGCTGGATTTGCGACAGGTGCAGTCCTTGATAGATAGCACGACGAGCCGCAATAGACACAGTAGGAATGTGTCCTCGAAGAATTTGGCGATCGCGACCCATCAGCTTAAACTGTAGTGTTTCCACGGCATCCACCTGCGATCGCAGCCATAATTGCACGGCGGGGGATACCACTGTGCTAATCATCCGGCTGCCTTTGTCTGTCCCAGCTTTTGATTTATTAACGCCCATTGCCACAATTTCGGGTCAATCCTGTATTCTGACACAACGGGGATAGTCTCCGAGCAAGGCAATGAGCAGGTAAAAAAACCAAACGCTTGCAATTCTCCGCATTCTTGTAATATTTGTACATGGTCTATTCTGGTCAGGGCTAGAAGTAGACTGATTCTCTCTAGCCACCTTAAAAGCCGGAGAGGTTTAAACCCAACTCCTGCTGGATACCATAAGGATGGAACTCAACTTGGAACCAGCACGATCTGGGTCGAGACGAACTAGCTTACACAGGTAGTCAAGCCATGGAGGAAAGAGTACAAAAAATTATTTCACAGTGGGGTATCGCCTCACGGCGTCAAGCTGAGAAAATGATCGTAGCCGGACAAGTTCGGCTAAATGGTACTCTGGTGCAGCTAGGGCAAAAAGCGAATCCGGAAACGGATTTGATTGAAGTTAATGGTCAACGGCTCAAACCCAGTAATCGTCCTCAGACAATTTATCTGTTGCTCAATAAACCTGTGGGTGTAGTCTCTACTTGTCGGAATGATCGGGTGTGTAATACCATTCTTGAGAAGCGTCGTACAGTTCTTGATTTACTGCCAAGCACGATTAGACAAGGTCAGGGCATCCATCCGGTGGGACGGTTGGACATGGAATCTACAGGAGCGTTAATTCTGACAAATGACGGAACACTGACCTATAAACTTACCCATCCTCGCCATCACGTTCCCAAGACGTATCGGGTTTGGGTCAAGGGTCATCCTTCTGAATCAATTCTCTCGGCTTGGCGTCAGGGTGTGGACTTGTCGGGTAGAACCACTTTACCTGCTCAAGTTCGAGTACTCAAGCAGCAACCCGATAAAACACTTTTAGAAATTGTCTTGACAGAAGGGAGAAACCGTCAAATTCGTCGAGTTGCTGACCTGCTAGGCTATCCAGTAATCCATCTGCACCGCACGGCAATTGGTCCGATTCAATTACAACGACCAGGTGAACCGATACTGCTCAGTGGTCACTACCGTTATCTTGAAGAATTTGAAATCCGCTTCCTCCACAACCGAGTTCACTAACCCTTACGAAAACGTGCCAGCAGATATCAAGGAGTACCGTGTATGAAGGAGAATACGAGTCATTTGCAGCAGGAACAAGTTGAGAAGCTCGAAGTTATCGGCGCTCGCCTACGCCAGTTTCGCCTCGAACAGTCGATTACCTTAGAGGAAGTTGCGGCTCAAACCCGAATTCAGGCACGGCTTTTACGGGCGATTGAAGACGGTAAGATCGACCAGTTGCCAGAACCTGTATACATTAGAGGCTTTATCCGGCGATTTGCCGAAGCGCTGGGACTCAACGGGGCAGAACTTGCCGATGCTTTTCCGGTGGGAGCGAGTATCCAGTTGATCAAACCCCGTTGGCGGCATTTACCCGCTGCTCAATTGCGACCGCTTCATCTCTACCTGCTCTATATTCTGTTGGTGATTGGTTCGGTCAGTGGTTTATCTCACATTCTGAGTCGCTCGGCAGTGCAAGTGATTGAAGTTGAGAATGCCCCCTCAGCCCAGCAGTTTCCGACACCGAAAAACTCCGAACCCAGACCACCGAAACAGTCCCTTGATATTAACCAATCGGCGGAAATTAGTCATGCCAGCCAAGATGGTAAACCGGTGCAGGTTGGTGTCACCTTGAAGGCGCAGTCCTGGATTCGAGTCGTTGTGGATGGTAAAACAGAATTTGAAGGCGTCTTGCCCGAAGGCACCCAGCGGACTTGGGTGGCGGATCAACAACTGATTGTCCGGGCGGGTAATGCCGGAGGCGTCCTAGTCGAGTTTAATGACCAAAGTGCTAAACAAATGGGCGCCCCCGGTGCGGTTGAGGAAATGACTTTTGCGGCTAATCCTCGGTCTTGATCGTCTGTTTGCTCAACAGGTTAACCCTCAAGAATCATGCGGTGTCCGACCATAAGTATAAATTAGGGTTCTGATGCGATCGCGCAGTTGGTCACTCAACATCTCTGCTCGATAACGCCATTTCCAGTTTCCCTCAGATGTACTGGGACGGTTCATCTGAGCCTCTGCACCCAAATCCAAGAAATCTTGGAAGGGAATCATGGCAAGATTGGCGACACTGCTGTAGGCTAACCGGATTAAATCCCAATTGATGCCTTCCTCACTTAACCCTCCTAAGTAACGAATCGCATTTTCTCGTTCATAGTCGGGGATCTGGTTAAACCAGCCGATTGTCGTGTTATTATCATGGGTTCCGGTATAAATCAGACAGTTGCGCTCTAGGTTAAAGGGTAAATACGGATTATCTGAACCGCCACCAAAGGCAAAATGTAAAATCTTCATCCCCGGAAATCCAAATTGATCCCGCAATGCCTCAACTTCTGGGGTAATTACACCTAAATCCTCCGCGATAATCGGTAGTCCTTCTAATTCCCGCTTCAGGACTTTGAAAAATTTAGCTCCCGGTCCTTTGACCCAGCGCCCATTCATGGCAGTGTCTTCACCTTGGTCAACTTCCCAATACGCCTCAAAGCCGCGAAAATGATCGATTCGCAGCACATCGACGTACTCAAACATCATCTTTAGGCGCATGATCCACCAGCGGTAGTTATTGTGTTCCATGCGTTCCCAGTCGTAAATGGGGTTACCCCACAATTGACCGGTTTCACTGAAATAGTCTGGGGGAACACCCGCCATTAGAGAGGCTTCGCCAGTTTCCTCGTCAATGGCAAACAGTTCTCGGTTTGACCAGACATCAGCGCTATTATGGGCAACATAAATCGGGATATCGCCAATAATCTGGATATTGCGGTCATTGGCATATTGCTTCAACCATGACCACTGGCGGAAAAACTCAAACTGGAGGTACTTTTGGTAATAAATGCGATCGCGTAACCGTTCTCGCCACTCCTTCACCGCTTGCGGTTCGGCTTTGGCAATGTCTGGCTCCCATAAATGCCAACTGGCATCCTCAAAGATGTTGTGGAGTGCCATAAATAAGGCATAATCATCGAGCCAGTAGGCGTGACGCTGACAAAATTTATCAAATTCCTCCTGTTGTTCAGATGAGGCTTCCCGCTGAAAGCGATCGCAGGCTTTGAGCAGGAGCGATTTTTTCAGGGGAAAGGTTCGCTCAAAATCGATAGTATCAGGGGGAAACTCCGCTAGATGAGCGAGATCTTCATCCTTGAGTAGCCCCTTCATTTGCAATTGTTCTGGGCTAATCAACATTGGGTTTCCCGCCATGGCGGAGTAAGACATATACGGCGAGTTACCAAACCCCGTTGGTCCGACGGGCAAGATCTGCCAAAATCGCTGATCGCTAGCCGCCAAAAAATCAATAAATTGATACGCGGGTGAGCCTAAGTCACCAATTCCATAAGGACTGGGAAAGCAAGTGGGATGCAGCAAAACACCACTCGATCTAGGAATCTGCATAAAGGATAGACCATAGTACAGCAAAGCAAGTCCTATCGACATTAGCACGCTAGGGAGACGTTAAAAAAGAGCGATCGTGGTAGATTTAACTCTGCCGATAGAGGTATTCTGAAAACAACGAACCCACAGGCGATCGCTACCCGTTACCCGAACTTGACTTGTGACTTACCGAAATCCCGTTCCCACCGTCGATATCATTGTCGAACTCATGGATCGACCCTCGCGACCGATTATTCTGATCGAACGCAAAAATCCCCCCCTCGGTTGGGCAATTCCTGGTGGCTTTGTCGATTACGGGGAATCGGTGGAAACCGCAGCGGTTCGCGAAGCAAAGGAAGAAATTGGCTTACAGGTGGAGTTAATTGAGCAGTTTCACGTCTATTCGGCACCTGACCGCGATCCGCGTAAGCATACCCTGAGTATTGTGTTTCTAGCCACGGGGACAGGCGAACCCCAAGCCGCTGATGATGCCAAAAATTTGAATATTTTTAATCTGTGGGAGATTCCCGCGAATCTATGTTTCGATCATGACCAGATTTTGCGGGATTACCAACGTTATCGCCATTATGGAGTGCGTCCTCATTAGAAACTATTTTCTGTTCCCTGTTCCCTGTTCCCTGTTCCCTAACCCATGAATGCGATCGCACAAACTCTAACACCGATTGTGGGTGACTCTAACATCTACCAGGGGGATACTTTACCTCCGCTATGGCAAGAGCGACTCAAGAGAGCCTATGGCGTAGACACGATTACCAGTACGCTTGTTTGTCCAACCACAATTCCACAGCTTTGTCAAGTAATGGAGTCTGCCAATACCCATAACTGGCAAGTTCTTCCCGGCGGGAATGGGAGTAAATTAGCCTGGGCGGGTGTGGGTAAACCAGTTAACGTGGTGATTAGTACCCAAAACCTGAATCAGGTGATTGATCATGCGGTGGGTGACTTGACAGTAACGGCGCAAGCGGGTGTGAAATTGGCAGATTTACAGCCAATACTGCTGAAAACCAATCAATTTTTGCCTCTAGAACCCGCCTACCCGGAATCCGCCACTCTGGGTGGAATTATTTCAACGGCGGATAGTGGCTCATGGCGACAACGCTATGGTGGGGTTCGGGATATGCTATTGGGAGTTTCCTTTGTCCGCAGTGATGGACAACTCGCCAAAGCCGGGGGACGAGTGGTGAAAAATGTGGCGGGTTATGACTTGATGAAACTGTTGACGGGGGCGTATGGAACCCTGGGAATTATAACCGAGGTGACGTTTCGCTTGTATCCGGTACAAGAAGCATCGGGGACAGTGGTACTCACCGGAGACGCTGACGCTGTTGCATCAACAACCCAAACCTTACTCGCGTCCGCCCTAACCCCTACAGCCGCCGATTTACTCTCCTCTGGATTGGTAAAACAATTGGATATCGGTCAAGGTATGGGCTTAATGGTACGCTTCCAAAGCGTCACCAAAAGTGTACAGGAGCAGTCATCCCGTTTGCTAGAGGTGGGGCAACAGTTGGGATTACAAGGCACGCTTTATCAGGATAACGATGAAGCGAGTCTATGGCAATCATTACCAGAACAAATCTGGGGAATGCCCCAATCCACCTCGATTACTTGCAAAATAGGAGTAGTACCAACAGCAGCAGTTATGACGTTAACTGTACTGGATACTCTCACATCGGGAACGGGATTAGGGTTAATTCATGCTGGAACTGGATTAGGAAAAATGCGGTTGGAACCCGAAACAGTGAAACCTGAGACGATTTTAAAGATGCGAGAGCATTGCCAATCTCACAGCGGCTTTTTGACGGTACTAGAGGCTCCAATTAGTGTAAAGCAACAGCTTGATGTTTGGGGATACAGTGGCAACGCTTTAGATATTATGCGTCAAATTAAACATAAGTTTGATCCGAAAAACCTTTTAAGTCCTAATCGATTTGTCGGAGATATTTGAAGACAGAATCCACAGGAGCATATCCGACTTTTCACGGCATAGAGTTTTGACCATTCACGACTCTCGATGGAACCTAGTTTTTCCGAATGTAGGGGCGGGTTTCACTATTATCTTTTCTTTTGCACCCAAATATAACTAAACCCGCCCCTACCCACCTCTCACGCACAATTTATTAATTTCTGCACATCTACCTAAAACGACAAAATATGCAAACGGATTTTAAATTTCCCACACCTGATTCAGTCAAAGAAAGCGCAGCAACAACACCGTTAGAAACGGAACAAAATGATTCTCAATCCCCTGGTTTTGATCCTAAAAACCCTCCCAAACAAGACTTAATCGATACTTGTGTTCATTGTGGGTTTTGCCTCGCCACCTGTCCCAGTTACCGAGTGATTGGGAAGGAAATGGATTCGCCCAGGGGACGGATTTATTTGATGGATGCGATTAACAAAGGTGAAGCACCATTAGCCGAGGCGACGACGCAACATTTTGATTCCTGCTTAGGCTGTTTGGCTTGTGTGACCACCTGTCCTTCTGGCGTACAGTATGATAAGTTAATTTCAGCCACACGTCATCAGGTTGAACGAAATCAGCCTCGGAGTTTACCGGATCGGATTATTAGAGCGCTAATCTTTAATCTGTTTCCTTATCCGGGACGCCTGCGCCCTTTCCTTGCGCCACTTTATCTGTATCAAAAATTAGGATTACAAAAGCTAGTTCGGTCTACAGGATTATTAAAGCAAATAGTCCCCCGTTTAGCGGCAATGGATTCAATTTTACCGCAAATTACTTTAAAGTCTTTCCAAAATAACTTCCCAGATGTGATTCCGGCGCAAGGGGAAAAGCGGTATCGAGTGGGTGTGATTTTGGGGTGTGTACAGCGGCTATTTTTCTCCCCCGTTAATGAAGCGACGGTGCGAGTATTAACGGCGAATGGCTGTGAAGTGGTGATTCCCAAAACTCAAGGCTGTTGTGCTGCATTACCCGAACATCAGGGACAAACGGAACAAGCCCAAGCCTTGGCGCGACAAATGATTGATAGTTTTGAGGGAACGGATGTTGATTATGTGATTATTAATGCCGCAGGTTGTGGTCATACGTTGAAGGAATATGGGCATATATTAGACGATGATCCAGTTTATCGCCAGAAAGCGCAAGACTTTGCGGCGAAAGTGAGAGACGTGCAGCAGTTTTTAGCTGAGGTAGGATTGACGGCGAAGTTGTCACCTCTGACCGATAAACCATTGACAATGGTTTATCAAGATGCTTGTCATTTGTTACATGGACAAAAAATTTCCGTACAACCGCGTCAGTTATTGCAGAAAATTCCGGGGGTAACATTACGCGAACCCATTGATGCGGCGCTATGTTGTGGGAGTGCGGGGGTTTATAACATGCTGCAACCGGAAATAGCTGATGAGTTGGGACAGCAAAAGGTTGAGAATTTGTTGAATACTGGGGCGGAGTTAATTGCGTCATCGAATCCGGGATGTTCGCTGCAAATTAAGAAGCATTTAAACGTGCAGGAGAAAGAGATATCCTTGATGCATCCGATGGAGTTGTTGGATTATTCCATTCGCGGGGAAAAGTTGGCGATTGGGGATTAGGGAATTGATGTAGGGGCGCACCGACGTGCGCCCGTGTCAACTTAAGGTAGAAAAGCAATGCTGGCAAGGTTTTAAGCTGTGTCTGTCTACTCCGTGACATTTTCCCCCTCATCCCCTAACCCCTTTGAGTCCTCTGAAGACTTGGAAATGGCGGATGTAGACATTAGCGAAGTGCTACTGGCGATCGCACGTCAGGTTAGTCAAAGTTTACAGGATATTTCCCTGGTTGAACCCAGGAGACTGAAAGAGTTTCTGGCTGGTGCATTGGAGGTGTTGAACTCGGAGGTGACGGGGATAAAGTTGAAGATTCCCGGATTGAAGCTACTGGGGGATTCTCTGGGTGATGTGGGGATGACTTCAGACAAGGATAAGTTTTCTCTCTATTTTGGTATTGGCGAAATTACCACCCGCACCAAAAGCGATGCGAGACTGCGAGAACGGTTGAATCGGTATCTGGGACCCCAGAAAAATCAACTCGTGGATGCGATAAATCAGGAATTGCTGGAACCCGCGATCGCATCCCTAAAAGCGATCGGTAAAAATGGATTGGTGGTGATTGTGGATAACCTTGACCGCCTGGATAGTCGCCCCAAGGATTGGGGACGTCCGCAACCGGAATATTTGTTTGTCGATCAAGGGGATTGTTTAAATCGACTCAATTGTCATGTCGTTTATACTATGCCTTTGGGGTTGAAGTTTTCTAAAGAATATGGCAATCTCACCCAACGATTTACCGATGAACCGAAAGTCTTACCCATGGTGTCGGTGAAACATCCCGATGGCGAGATTTGTGAGAAAGGAATGCAGCAATTACGCCAAATGCTGTTAGTCCGGGCGTTTCCCAACCTGAATGAATCGGAACGAATTGAGAAAATTCCCGAACTGTTCGAGAATGCAGAAACCCTCGATCGCCTTTGTGCGATTAGTGGCGGACACGTTCGGGATATATTGAGTATATTGAATGCCTGGATTCGCAAGAATAAACAACTACCCCTATTGCGGGAAACCTTGGAAGCGGTGATTCGTTCCCGGCGCAATGAAATGGTGATGGTGATGTCCGATGCTGATTGGGAATTATTGCGTCAGGTGCGACAACGGAAAAAAGTGAGTGGGATTGATGGATATGAGAAGTTGATTAATAGTCGATTGGTGTTTGAATATCGGCAGAATCAGGAATCTTGGTTTGACATCAATCCCCTTTTAGCAGAAGCGAAGGAGATGCAGGATTAGTTATTGGTCATTGGTCATTAGTCATTGGTCATTCGTCCTTTGTTCTAATCCTTGATCTACCGTAGGGTGGGCATTGCCCACCAACCTCATCTAAGCGTACCATGCGGCTAAAATATAAATTAACCATGACTTAGATATGGACAATGGCTCCTGCTACTGATATTCACCAAAAAGCGATCGCGTTGATTGGACAGCTACCCCAAGACAAATTGATAGCGGTTGTGCAACTCTTAGAATTTTTAGCACAGCCGCCTCAGCCGAGTACAGTTAGTCCCCAGGAAGCCCAGTTGCTAGAGGTGATTGACAACCATCTGCCAGAAGATGAGCAGGTACACTTAAATAGATTGCGCGATCGCTGTGAATGGGGTGAACTGAGTGAAGCGGAATATCAGCAACTGATTGGTTACGAAGATTTGTTAGAGGAGAAGCGAGTAAAACGATTAGAAGCCCTGATCCAACTAGCACAGATTAGGAATATTGACCTGATCCGCTTAAACCAACAACTTCAGTTGAAATCCCAACCTTCCCATGCCGTCTGAATTCCTCTGCGTACCTCTGCGCCCCCCTCTGCGTACCTCTGCGTTAAAAAAATACAATTCCCCCATTCCCTCCCATCCCTTGCCTATTGCCCAACGCCCTCACCATGACCCACCAACCCCCCGACGATATTATCGCCCACAACCAGACCGAACTCGACGAACTCGCCTGGTCAATCGAGATGTCTCTGGGACAATTTCGCATCTATTTCGCCCGATGTAATTATATCCAGTTGCGATCGCGTCTCATCCAACAACTACAAACTTTAACCTCGGTACAGATACGGGTGGTAGAAATTAAGGCATCAGAACGCACCCTCTATGCTCGCATCCAGGCGGAATTAGGCGACGAGAAACCTGAGGCGGTGATGGTGTTGGGGTTGGAGGCGGTGGAGAATAGCCGCCAGCTTTTGAGTGCAACCAATCAGGTGCGGGAGGAGTTTGGTAAGCATTTTTCTTTTCCCTTGGTGCTGTGGGTTAATGACCAAGGATTCAAGGATTTCTTGATGTATGCGCCTGATTTTCAAAGTTGGGGAATTACCTCCCATTTTTTGATGCCGAGGGATGAATTAATTGCCGCTTTACGGGAAAATGTCGAGGCATTTTTTGCCGGAAAGTTACAGTTAAGCCTAGACCACTGTCGGGAAATTGACCAGGCAACGCAGGACTTGCCAGAGGCGGAGTATCAAGGGAGTCCAGAATTAGCGGCGACGGTGGAAACCTTGCGGGGTGTGGTTCAGGCAGGTCATCCCGTCAACCGAAATTTAGACCAAGGGTTAATTCATTATCAAAACAGTGCCGCCCTTTGGCAAGAGTGTAATCAGGTAGAACGCCAGGGGAAACTATTACAGGAATTAGCGATCGGCTATTCCTTAAAAGCCGCGTCTATAGATGATATCCAGCATCCGGATTGGCAAGCCGCACGGCAGTATGTCCAGCAATGTTTAGCGGTATTTGCCGCCGCCCAACGTCCCGATTT